>Ga0215275_1005_pt1 | contig 261814 bp, 220 predicted proteins | sample ZER3_100Endo4_M3_FD_182623 | JGI IMG/M metagenome (GOLD analysis project Ga0215275, IMG submission 182623) | Enriched cells of freshwater protists from Biology Centre CAS, Ceske Budejovice, Czech Republic - ZER3_100Endo4_M3 | ecosystem: Environmental > Aquatic > Freshwater > Unclassified ...
CTATGGGTAAGACGTAATTTTGATATAGCAAATCTGAATCTGAAAGATTTAAGTTTGAAGCTGAATCACGACGATGATGTTCATGTTTATCTCAATGGCAGTTTGATTTATGAACACCAGGGTTGGACGGATAATAAATTTACGTACGTACCTGTTAGAGCTGAAGTGATCAGAAGTCTGAAGAAAGCTGGCAATGTGCTGGCCATTCATGTGGTGAATACTGCAGGAGGGCAGGGGCTCGATGCAGGCTTAGTTTCTCTGGCTCCTGCGGTAAATCCAATCGCATTGGCACAACAGAAAAACGTTACCGTAACAGCAACGCAAACTAAATATGAATTTAAAGCCGGGGGTATAGACCTTTCCTTGACTTTTACTTCGCCGCTTTTGCTGGACGATCTGAATCTGGTGTCCCGTCCGATATCTTATATTACTTATCAGGTAAAATCAAACGATAAGAAAATTCACAGTGTTGATGTGTTGTTTAATGCGTCCACGAATATAGCAGTCAATGTGTCCTCTCAGGAAGTCAGGGCAGAAAGCAGTAATTTCGGCCCATTGTCTGTTTTAAAAGCAGGAACTACTGAACAACCAATTCTTCAGAAGAAAGGCGATGATTTAAGGATAGACTGGGGATACATGTATGTGGCAACGCCAACTGCAAATGGTGCTACCCAGCAGTATGTGGTGCCCCAAAAAAATGCGATCAGGGACTTTAGCGGCAATGCTATGATCAAAAGACCAACTTCACTGACAGGGACTAAATTGTCGCTGAGTACTGTCCTGAGATTCGGAAAGATCGGGAACCTGGCAAAGCAACAGTATATTATGCTTGGATATGACGATATAGAAGCTGTTCAGTTATTTGGTCAGAATCTTAAAGCTTATTGGAATAACGATGGTGACAAATCATTCAACAGCGAATTGGTTAAGGCTACAACTGAATACGAACAGCTAATGGCCAGAAGTAATGCGTTTGATGCATCCATGTACAAAACAGCTGCAGCAGCAGGAGGGGAACACTATGCGAGGCTTTGCGTACTTGCTTACCGACAAGCTATTGCAGCGCATAAACTGGTTAAAAGCCCGCAGGGTGAATTACTCTTTATGTCTAAAGAGAACTTTAGTAATGGATCTATTTACACAGTAGATGTGACTTATCCTTCTGCACCTTTATTTCTGGCCTATAACCCAGATCTGGTAAAAGGATTGTTGAATGGCATTTTTTATTACAGTGAAAGTGGTAAATGGAAAAAGCCGTTTGCGGCGCATGACCTGGGTACCTATCCTCTGGCAAATGGACAAACTTATGGCGAAGATATGCCTGTTGAAGAATCCGGTAATATGCTGATCCTGACCGCGGCGATAGCTAAAGCGGAAGGTAATGCCGATTATGCAAAGAAACACTGGAAGACTTTGGGTATTTGGGCAGACTACTTAAGTAAAGAAGGATTTGATCCGGGAAATCAATTGTGTACAGATGATTTTGCAGGGCACCTGGCCAGAAACAGCAACTTATCTGTTAAGGCAATCGTGGCACTTGGAGGTTATGGACAGCTTGCTGCCCAATTGGGTGAAACAGCAGAAGCTAAGAAATATACGGAAATGGCGAAAGCTATGGCTCTGAAATGGATGGAGATGGCCAAAGACGGTGATCACTATGCACTTACCTTTGATAAAAAAGGAACCTGGAGTCAGAAGTATAATCTGGTTTGGGATAAATTGCTTGGACTGAACTTGTTTCCTAAAGAAGTTTATGATACTGAGATCAAGTATTATCTGACGAAACAAAATGCTTTTGGCCTGCCTTTAGATAGCCGTAAGACCTATACTAAATCTGACTGGATCATCTGGACATCTGTACTGGCAGATAATGAGAAAGATTTTAAGGCGCTTACAGACCCTGTGTATAAGTTTGCAACAGAGACGTCTTCCAGAGTGCCCTTAAATGACTGGCATGAAACTACTACAGGTAAAATGGTAGGTTTCCAGGCAAGGAGTGTAGTAGGAGGATATTTTATTAAGATGTTAGAATCGAACTGGAAGAAGAAATAATTCTACTGCAAGCTCAATTCTGGGCTCATGAACTCCCCAGTGTACCTTTGTGAAAAGGTGCACTGGGGAGTTTTACTTAATGCCCTCTTCCGATATCCAGAATTTAGCTTGAGCTAGCAGCATATAGCGTAAACAAAATATAGATTACGATTGCAAATCATTTAAACAAGTGATGGATTTTAGCAAATTTTTTATGCAATTATAGGAATATCTTCTAATACCAGTATATGGCTGTCAGTATTTTAACCGGTCTACAAGTCACATGCGAGCAACCAACTCAAGGGCACCTCCAGCCAAGCTTTAATGCAGGTTTAGAAAGAGGTACCTGTTTTCTGAAGTAGATCTGGTTCTGGCTTGGATCTGTCCTTGAGTTGCTGGAAACCAGGGCCTTCCTGTTGCATGCTCATATTTCACTCCTGATTTTAGCGGTTATGATCTCATGTTTTTGAATCTTCGGATTTTTCCTTTTTTGATCAGTAAATTAAACATAAAGATTGTGTTAGATATGTTCTGTGAAAAAGATTATATTTAAGTCAAACCAAATCTGTTATGAAAATTTTCGTTCTCTCAAATGATCCCGACTCGGGTAAAGAAATAATTGCTTTTATTTCGGAATTTAAAACATTGAAATGTGTTGGCTTTTCACATGATTTAACACAACTTATTCTATCTATTGATTCATCAAATAAAGCCGATATCCTATTAATTGATCAAGACCTTGATAAGGATGAAATGGTTAGGTTGAGTAACTTTTTTAGAACAACATTTAAATGCATTTTTGTCAGCCGATATAAAGAGCAGAAAAATAGCTTTTTTGAAGAAAATCAAATAGAATACATAACAAAGCCCTATCAATTTAATAAACTTCAGGAAATCATAAGCAGATGTAAGTTTGACGCGGTTAATCCGGGGGAGAAGATTATTAAGAATTATGATGATCATTTTTTTATCAAATGCGATAAAGGAAAGATCAGGCGTATTGACGTTGCAGAAATCATATATATCGAGGCAAATCAAAATTATATTACTATATGCCAGTTGGATGGGAGTTATTTAACCAATTTCACTTTAAATGGGATAGAGAAAATTTTGCCTGGTGATATTTTTGTCAGGGTTCACAGGTCCTTCATTATCAATTTTAATAAAATTCGCGCTATCGAATCCAATCGTATAGTTCTTGATAAGGATATTTTTATCCCAATAGGCCAATCATATAGAAAACAGATTTACCATCTTTTCCATCCTAAGATTTTAGATATCAGCAAAATAGCTTAACTGAAACCTGTTGCTATGTTATGCCATGTATCTCTAATCTGATGTTTATATGGATAATCATGCTGTTTGTATATAGAATATAATCATTCGTGTAATTGATTTTTAACTTAGTGCCGCCTTCTTTAAATTGGGTATATCAAACCCTATTTAATATGCCAACCTATTATTTTAACCGACTCGATCAATTGCATTCATTGATTCGAAGAAAAGCCACCGGTACGCCTGTTCAGTTAGCAAAAAAACTTAGTGTGAGCGAAAGAACTGTATTTGCTTATATTTCAATTCTAAAAAATCAGGGTGCGCAGATTAAGTTCAGCAGGCATAGGCAATCTTATTATTACACCATGGACGGAACATTTGACTTTACTTTTAAAAAGTTAGAATAGTTGATGAACTTAAAAGAGAGCATATCCCGTCCGGTCAATACCTTTGGTTATGCTTTAGTTATTTTGTTATTAGTATTTTTTTTTCTGCCTGCAAAAAATATGTTAATGGTAGATGAGCATGTTCACTATTGGCAGATCATATCTTTCCTCACCGGTGATTTTAAAATGAATGATAAGTTAACCACTTTACCTGGTTACCATCTGATGTTTGCTTTGTTTGGTGTTATTTTTCACAACGGGTCAGTGGTCTTTTTCAGAATCATTTCCATATTTTTTGCTTCTCTAACTATTTTAATGTTTAGCGTCGTTGATAATTCCGTTAATGGCAGAACAGATTATGGAAAGATCTTGTTTTTTACTTTTCTACCTATACTTTTCCCTTATTACTTTTTGATTTATACTGATGTATTTTCAATGCTGCTTTTTTTGTGTTCCTTATACTTGGGACTGAAAAAGCACTACCAGATCTCCGCAGTTTTAGGGATATTAAATATGGTAGTGAGACAAAATACTTTCTTTTGGTTTATTTTTACTTTCTTCCTGCTGTTCATAACACATTATCCTATAATAAACTTTCAGAATTTAATCAACTACTTAAAAAAGAGTTGGGCATTTGCATTTGGAGTTATACTTTTTATACTATTTATATTTTTAAATCACGGGATAGCCATTGGTGATAAGGAGATGCACCCGGGTGCTACCTTTCACTTGAGTAATGTCTTCTTTTTTATGGCAATAACAGGTGTATTTATCTTTCCTCTGAAACTGGAATATATTAAATTCAACTATTTTAAATTACATCATTACCTGATCATCATCATTACATTTGTCCTATATTGGTTTTGTTTTGAAGCCACGCATCCCTATAATTTTTTGGGTGATGGTTTTTTTTTAAGGAATGAATTTTTGAGTTTTATTCTCCAAAATGAAATCACAAAAGGTTTGTTTTTTATCCCGATACTGGCAGCTCTTTTATTATTCTTCAGACTATATCAAGATAATCCCAGGGTTTTCTCCCTCTATTTCTTATTTGGCACCTTGTCGTTAATTCCGAGTTGGTTAATTGAACAGAGGTATTATTTTATCCATTTGATCATACTTGTTATTTATGGTTATAGAGAAGGTTTTTCAAAATATTCAATAGTTATTCTTCTCATCTATTTTATGTCCAGCCTATTTCTGGTATATGGAATTTTTACAAATTCTTTCTTTCTCTGACAGATATGATACACTGCCGATTTCCTGCACTCTCAACATTTAGATTTATGGTTATAAGTTAAATCGAAACGCTATGATATTGTCAGTAATAGTTCCCTGTTATAATGAGTTTTCCAGATTTCCCACAAATACATTTGAAAAATTTATTATCGGAAATCCTGATGTGGAGTTTTGTTTTGTGAATGACGGCAGTTCTGACCGGACCGGAGATATGCTGGAGTTTTTAAGAGAGAATTATATTAGAAACGTAACAGTTTTACATTTACCAGTAAATTGTGGAAAAGGAGAGGCCGTTCGAAGAGGAATGACTCTTATGCTCAAAACTTCTTCTTCCAAATATTTGGGTTATTTAGATGCAGATCTTTCTACTCCATTGAAGGAAGTTAAAAGGATTTTAGATGTGATGAAACAACAGCAGCTGCTGCTTGTATTTGGCTCACGTGTTTCGGTGTTTGGAAGTCAGATCAGCAGATTGAATTATAGACATTACGGGGGGAGAGTCATCGCAACAATGATTGACATGGTATTACGCCTTTCGATTTATGATACCCAATGCGGATTGAAAATATTTCATAATACACTAGCTAATGAAGTATTTAAGCATCCTTTTTTGAGTAAATGGCTATTTGATGTAGAGATTTTTGCCATCATGAAAACTATTTATTCTGCAAATGATTTAGCCAGAATCATGAAGGAAATTCCAATAAATGAATGGAATGAAATGGGTGATTCCAAAGTTAAATTTATTGATGTTCTTAAGATCCCCTTTGCTTTAATTAGTATCAAAAAAAAATATAAGATCAAACAATTGAACGCATATAACACGCTGGATTCATCAAATGAACTTTTGCCGTCTTTTACTCCATCAGGCTTAAAATAAATATGCAAGCGTTTCAGCCACTTTTTGCCAGAATTTTCAAGTTTTGTATAACTGGTGGAATTGGCATGATGGTCGATTTCAGTATCACCGCAATAAGTAAGGAATATTTTGGAATTAACCCATATGTCGCTAATTTAATGGGTATTTTGACTGCACTAGTACTCATATTTATGCTGCATAAGAGCTGGACATTTGCTGATAATGACAAAAATATCAGCAAACAATTTCAGCTTTTTCTTATAATATCTTTATTAGGATGTTTATGGAATTCTGGATTTCTTTATTTATTACAACAGTATTTCGCTTTATCGTTTTATGTTGCAAAGGCATTGGCCATAATCCTGGTTGGGGCTTGGAATTTTTCCGCAAATTACATGATAACATTTAAAGCAAATCCTGGTTTTTCTGAATCTTAAAGTATTTCCTGTAAATCTGTGTTTTATTATGATAGAGAAATTTTACAAGACTAATAAGCCACTATCTGTTTTGTTTTTAACGTTTGTATCGGTTTCCCTGGTATATTTTTTGTTTTTCAAACTGGGAATAATTAAAACAGTACCCGATAGCAATAATGTAATTAAACATGATGCAGATTGGTTCTTTTCAATTCGCAAGTACGGATATTCTTACGTTGATGGCCAAATGTCAAATATGGCTTTTTTTCCATTCTTTCCCTATTTCTGGAAATGGTCACATTTAAGTAGTTTGCAGATATGCTTTGTTAATTTATTTGTTTTCACCATCTCATTTTTAGTGCTGATGGGCTCTGGAGCATATAAAGTTAAATATCTAATGATCGTGAGTTCAATTCCCTGCTTCCTGTTTTTCTTTTTGCCTTATTCAGAAGCCTGGTTTTTCTTATTTGGGACCTTATTAATTGTAGGTTATCGTAGAAAGTCCAGGGTTTTGCAGATCATTGGAATCTTTGGTTGTTGTCTAACCAGATCAGTTTCAACATTTTTTCTCCCCGCCATCATTATAACTGAGCTTTTGGCGTACAAAAGATCAGCTATTACCAGAAGGGAACTGATTATTAATATTCTAATAAATACTCTGGCCTGCTTAAGCAGTATCCTGATCGTAGTTGTTATACAAGGTTTTCAAACTGGTAAATGGTTTTATTATATAGAAGTACAGAAGTATTGGAAAAGACATTGGATATTTCCTTCATTTCCTTTAACAACAATATCACCAAACAAAATTTTAGGGATAGATGCCATAGCGATGGTCTTAGGTATGGTTGCTCTGTATTTTTGCCTGAAATGGATCTGCCAATGGCTTAAGCAAGTTGTTTTTAAAAGGGCTGATTCAAATAGCAATCAGGAAGTATGCAGGTCTGTGTATTTCTCAGCCCTGTTCTTGTCGGCGATACTTATAATTGACACTTGTTTTACCTATAACATAGAAGGAAGAACAAACATGCAATGCATGAACAGGCATTTAATGTGTACATCTTTTGCAGTATGTTTTCTCAATTGGATGCACAAGGATTACGAAGCCAAATGGAAAGAGGGCTATGTAATTGTATTCATTTTGATTGGCGGAATATTCTTAACGGGTATCTACAGCTATTACCATCATGTCATATATTACCTGATCTTTTGTTCTTCGTTTTTCTTATACAAATTTCTGCCAAAGCTGGAGTCTGTATTTGTAATCTTATTCTTCTTTAATATTTTTTTTATGGTGATATTTTATCAGGATTTCTTAAATGATCTTTGGGTCGGTTAATTCCGTTTTACTGTTTTGCCCCCTGCAGATTACTTACAGTGACAGACTTTATCTTTATTGATAAAACTCTAAATAAATGAAAAAAAACGAAAAGACTATCAGCTTAGCAGCTAAGCTGATAGTAGGGGCTGCCTTCCTTGGGGTATTTGCTCTGAATGTGTTCACTTTTGTTGAAAAGGACAGCTCTGGTTTATCACTGGAGAGTCTGAAAGCCTATGCGCAGACCGGAGGTTCAGGATCTGAATCAGGTAGTGGATCTGAATCAGTTGGTAGTACATCTACTAGTGGTTCGGTGCCGTGTACTTACATCTGGAGAGATTGTCTGGATCGTTTAAGATTTGGCAACAACGGCGATCAGGCTACGACAACTGTTGATACATTTTGTATTGGACAGGGAAATGTTTCATGTACACCAAGCAGTGTAACATCTAACAATGGGCCTTGTGTAGAGGGGCCACACGGACCTTGCTAGATTTGATGCATTTACCGGATCAGCTTATGCTAATCCGGTAAATGCATTTGTCTAAATCATTTATTAACCTGCTTAAACTTCTCCAACACTGCTGGTTTCCTGCAGTTCCGGAAGCTACATTTATGAGACAAACTATTGATAAAATGAAAACAAAACAAAGCCATTTTTTCTTCCATCGATTAACCTTATATGCTCTTCTACCTCTATGTCTGTTCAATTTATACTCTTGTAATAGTGAACATATAGAGAATGTTGAAAGTCCTAAAGATCTTGAGGTTATTAAAGTTCCGGAAGGTGATAAGATAAAAGCAAAGTTCTCAGATGTTTTTTCTGAATGGAAATTGATTCCGCTGGAAACCACCCCTGAATCTTTGATCGGGAACATCAGAAGAATTAGTGTCTTTAAAACTAACTACTATATTTTGGACCGGCAAACCAATAGTGTGCTGATTTTCAACCCGGAAGGTAAGTTCCTGAATAAAATACAAAGGCTGGGCAATAGACCAGGTGAGTACCAGGGATTAATGGATTTTACTATTGATGAAGAGAAAAACCAGATCATATTATATAGTCATAAACCCATGAAATTATTAGTTTATGATCTGTCCGGTAATTTTATAAGTGAAGAACGGTTACAGGACCTGAATAATAACTTATCCCTTTCGGGAAAAGATCTGTTCTTTACAAATGTTACAGTCGGAGACAATCATCTGTTACTTTATAAAAATTTAGAAACCAATGAGGAGCGCAAAATATTGCCGTTAATGAAAAATAGTAAATATTTTGAAAGTTTTTATTTGTCTACGCCAACTATAATTAAAGGCATTACTACTAACATTTCCTTCCCATATTCAGATACACTTTATGAAGCCAGGAATAAGCGTATTTTAGCCAAATACCGGATAGATTTTGGAAATAAACGTCTTCCCGCCGATCTTATTGCGAAGAAAACTCCCCCTTCAGAAATATTTAAATCAGCGGTTATGAATAATTACGGATTTGGAGTTTCAAACTTTAAAGAGTTCAGTAACATTGTTTATTTTTCTTACGGACCGGATATATCTGTTATTTATAACAAAAAGAATAAGCAAACTGTCGCTTTTAAGGGAGTTATTAACGATGAGAATTATTTATTGTTTAAATCCTTCGCACATGACGGAAATGACAATAAATTAATCACAATCTATTCAGCGAATGAAATTGTAAGATTAATTGACGCCGCCAAAACCGCCAATATGATGGATAGTCTCCCGGCGAGTTTTAAAGATCTTGGAAAGAAAGTTTCAAACGTTAGCAACCCATTGCTGTACGTATGTACATTAAAAGAGAATTAGATATGAGCAATTTAGAAGGGAGTAAATCATTTTTTAAATGGAAAACAATAATAATTGTTGTATTTGTTCTGAATATTCTATTTTTTTGTTTTCAGATTTTCGAAAAAAAAAGAGCAAAGGCAGCTACTGAAAGACTCTATTTATCTTCAATTAAAATGCAGGCAAATATTGACTCTATTATTCCTAAGGATGAACCTAATACTATTGTCTTGAGGTTACTAAAGCATGATTGTAAAGAATGTATTGACTCTTTGTTTAACAATACGATCCGGCTGGCGAAGATCTTAGGTAGAGAAAAGGTTGCTGTTTTAATGAGTGAGGGGTATCAACCTGATGAATTTCTCACCTATAAACGGATACATCAATATGATTTGAATATATACCGGGTAACAACCCATATTACGCCATATGATCTATCAGCTGACTCTTATTATTTTTACAGAACTTCCGAAAACCCTGAACTTGCACAACATCCTTTTCTGATAAAAGGTCTGGAAGACTCCGGTTATAGCACGGCCTATAAAAACTGGTTTGGTACTGTTTTTAAAAACTTCAGTAATTGATAACTATAGGGATGCTACGCTAAATTTGTTGTGCTCTGAAAACGAAAATTTTAAAAATACTTTACCGATAATTAGATCCATAGGTAAAAATCCCCAATACCTGGAATCAAAAGATTTATTACGATTATCACCCATCATAAAATAGTAGTCCTTCTTAAATTTATAAGAATTGGATTTCTTCCCGTTTATATAAACACCGCCGTTAATAAACATGATTTTATTTCCTTCATAGTTTGCAATTATTTTCTCATATATTAAATAGTTAAAATAATCTAGTTTCACGATGAGCTCCTTTTTTGGTATTAGAACAGGACCATAATTGTCATTATTCCAATTGTTTTTAGGATTGTACGGATATATCGCATTCCCTCGTTTTTTTTCCTGCTCTACATGAAATTCCTTTACAATCGTTGAGCTGCTAATGGTTTTTGCATTTCCCGGCGAAAGCGATACCGTTACTCTACGATCATTATGGTAGTATGGATTTTTTAAATGAAATTTGGTTTTAAGCTCTGTTAATGCAGATGCCGTCCTTGTTTCAATGTAGTAGTCATTTACAGAACTATCGGGGTTATCAACAGGGATATCATTTATAAAAACATTTGCATGCGAAATAGTAAGGTATTCTCCGGGCAGGCCTATTACCCTTTTAACCATATATTCGTTTTTATTTACCGGACTTTTAAATACCGCGATATCGTTTCTTTTTACATGGGAGAATCCCGGAAGTCTGTAGTCTGAAATCCCCGGGCCATAATTTAGCTTACTAATCATCACACCATCTCCCTTACTTAAAACATTCATCATGGATTCTGAGGGAATTGAATAGTACTGGATGAAAAATAGCTTAACGACGGAGGCGCAAAATACGGCCAGTATTATGATTTTCGTTGCTATTTTAAGATAAGCGAAAGCCAGTCCCTTTGAAGGGCGTGAACCAGTTAGTTTTGCGTTCTTCATTATCTGTTCTTGGTCCCTTTGAATCATAAAAGTATTTATGTTCACTGTAAGTTTTTCGCAGGGACGGGCAATAAATTTACCAATACCATTTAAATGCATAAATGCCAAATACCAAGGATGCTGATTTTCTAAATATGCGAAGCTTTTTAACGTCAACAAATCAAATCAGACTGGCAATAATTCTAACGGGTAATTTAGCATTAACTACACTCATTTATTTTATTCTTTTTAAACTGGAGATTCTCTCTTCGCTGCCCGATGAATTTAATTATCTCAATTGGGATGTTGCGTTCTATAGGGATATTAAAGACATAGGTTATGTTTACGCTGGCTCTAAAGCCTCAAATATGGCTTTTTTCCCGTTGTTCCCCTATATCTGGAAGTTGATTCAATCATCGGCGCTGCAAATTGGGTTTTTCAATTTTGTTTTATTTGCCTGCTCATTCTCTTTATTAATTGACAAAGAAAAATTTGAAACAAGATATTTGCTCGTTTTAATATCGATCCCCTGTTTTATTTTTTTCTATTTACCCTATTCAGAATCTCTTTTTTTCTTCTTTGGCACCTTAACTATAAAAGGGTATAAGAACGATAAATTCAGTTTTCTGATAATCGGTATTCTGGGCTGCTGTTTAACAAGAGCAGTATCTACTGTATTTATTCCTATGATCATTATTACTGAAATCGTGAATTGGAAGACTTCAAAAGGGATCATAGCCTTTCCTTATAAAAGAATACTGCTTTGTTGCTTAACAGCTTTGCTGGCCATTTTAATAGTTGTCGCCATCCAGGGAATTCAAACAGGAAAATGGTTTTATTATTTAGAAGCAGCCAAAAAATTCGACAGAGGATTAATTCTTCCCTCACTACCTTTCACAACAATTGCTCCTGAAAAAATCCTGGGGATAGATGGAATTGCCTGGGTTACCGGGCTGGTGGCTGTATATTTTTGTTTGAAATGGACGATTATATCTTTTAAATATTTTCTTTTAAAACAAGATTGTCCGGTAGTGTTTGACAGGGCAGCATATTTTTCTATGCTTTTTGTTTCTGCAGTATTTATGATCGATACTTTTTTTACTAATTATATAGAAGGTCATACAAATTTATGGAGTATAAACAGACATTTACTATGTACACCATTTGCCGTTTGTTTTATAAACTGGTTCATAAAAGATTATAAGAAGGAGAAATTTGATCTGTATAGTTTAATCATAATATTCATATCAGGCTTATTTATAACGGGTATTTATCAATACCAATTTCATATTTACTTTTATGTATTGTTTGTCCTATCTATATTTTTAAGTAAATTTTTTGATAAAGCAGCTATGCTGCTTTATCCTCTTTACGTTTTTAATTTAATACTTGCGGTTGTTTTTTACAACGATTTTTTATCCTTTAAATGGGTAGGCTAGGATGCTATTGATTTAATAATTTTTAATTAAAAACACGAACTATGGAAATATCCGCTCTGTACGGAAGCTATAAACCTTACTTTAAATATCCGACCCTGATCATAATTCTTAGTGTTGCTTTTTTTCTAAGGATTTATAATCTGGATAACTACCCCTCGCAGTTACACGTTGATGAGCTTTCTAACATATATGATGGATATTCAATAGCAGAAACCGGAGCTGACAGATGGGGTGTAAAATATCCTGTTATTCTTAGGGCATACGGTGAAAGTGATAACAGACCGCCAATGTACTCCTGGTTGTCCGCAATAAGTATCAAGACGCTTGGCTACTCTGTTTTTGCCGGTAGATTGCCCTCTGTAATATTGGGAATGATGTCCTTGCTTTTGTTGTTTTTTACGGCAAGAAAAATAGGTGGTAATTTATTTGCCTACTTAACGCTGCTAATTGCCGCTCTTTCTCCCTGGCACATTATGATGTCCCGATTAGCCCTGGAAGCCGCTACATTGACTCCATTCTTTATGATATTGACAATTTATCTTTTCATAAGAGCAAGGGAGTCAAATTATAGATCATTTAACATCATCTGTCTGGGCCTTTGTATCGGTTTTGCAACCAGTGCATATCAGTCTGCCAAGCTTATCTTTTTTCTTGCTTCTGTATTGTTATTTATTGATCTGTTCAGGAATTCACCTCATCGGGTTAAAACAGCATTGCTTTTTGTTCTGGGTACAGGTATCGGAGCCTTGCCTCAATTGTATGCGGCTATTGCTATGCCGGATCAGTTCTTTTCAAGAGCGACAGGGACGTTGATGGCTTTTTCCTTTTCATTTGATTATTTTAAAGCATTAGGGAAAAATTTTTACCTCAACCTGTCTCCTCAATTTTTATTTTTAAATTTTGGCAGTTATAACAATTTAACAATTGCCCGTTTACTGACCGTTGAAATGTCTTTCTTTTACATCGGGTTGATTTTATTTTACTGGAAATTTAAAGACAATAAGAACCTTAATCCGATTTACATTTATCTGTTTATTATATTATCGATCCTGCCAGGATCGTTGACTTTTGATAACCCGCATGCTTTGAGGTCCTCTTGTAACACAGTTCTTTTTCCAATGATTTCGGCTGCGGGAATCGTGATCATATGCGATGTAATTAAAAACAAAAATTTCAGAACAATATCAGTTTTCGCTATCAGTTTGATCATCATTTTAAATTCAGTCTCCAATATTAGAGTGTATGTTAGTAATGCCGAATTGATAGGAGCGGGGCAGCAAAATTTACTGGTCAGGTTAGCAAAAAAAATTAATTTATATAAGGATAAATATTCACATATATATATAGAGGATATTGGAAATCAGCCATACATGTATATTGCCGGATATTGCAATATGCATCCTAGGCAATTTCAAAATGCGTATAAGCGAATAGACGGAGTTGGATGGGATCATTTTATTCAACTTGATAAATACTTCTTTTTAGATAAAGAATCTATTACAAAAGCTACAGTTAAGAATAAAAAAGATCTTTTGATTTTCAAATCAAAACAAACAAATTATCTATTAATTGATAGTGTAGATGTACATCATGAAAAAATGTTTTTTTATGCTAATTAGAAAAAAAAAGATTCAGACTGAGTGTTTCTACTTCATCCGGGGAAGTATCAGGTAATTGTTGCTGACCGCTTCTTATATGGCTCTTGATCGGACGATGTTTGGATCTTATTTGGACTTTGCCATTGATCCTCCATTTTAAAGCCCTGTAACATTTTTGTATTTAGGTGTCTCAATATGGAATGTTAAACTTAAATTCTTAGAACTATGGCACGAATCAGGAATGGTATTTTTGGTGGATTCACAGGCAAAATTGGCAATGTAGAAGGCTTCATAAGAAATGGTAATGCATACGTCAGACCAGCCAGAAGAAAGAGCAATAAACCGCCAACTGAAAAGCAGCTGGCAGCACGGATGCGTCTTAAAGTTGTGAACAGTTTCATTAACCGTATGACTCCCTTTGTTGGCGTAGGCTTTGCATTGGCTTCCAAAGGACAAACGGCCTCAGCAAATAATCTTGCCAAAGGTTATCAGTTGAATCATGCGCTGACCGGTGATTACCCTAACATTCGTATAGACTACAGCAAAGTATCTCTTTGCAGGGGGGATATGCAGATTATTGTTGATTCAACGGTTTCTGTAACTGTTGAGGGGCTTGTTTTTACCTGGCAGACAGATCCCATGATGGATTCCTACAGCAGTCGAAGCCAAACCATGTTGATGATCTATTCACCGGAATTGGGTCGTTCAGTATATAGAATTGGTGGTGCATACTCGTATACCAGGTCTGAATTCGTTCCGCTTACAGCGGAGTTTAAGGGGCGTGAACTACATTGTTATATCGCATTTGCCGCTGATGACAGACAAGGCATTTCTAATAGTGAATACCTTGGTGTTGTGGTTTTTTAGCAGAGTGGTTCGTTTCAATTGGTTTTGTTTGAATATATCGTTTAATCTTAGAAAGGATGATTTTGATTTTTCTTTTTTAAAATTTGTTTGATACAATTAGGAAACTGTTTCAAACAAACCATGGATATATTCCCAGGAATAATACTCGGTATAACTGCAAATATCATCTTTTCCAAATGAAACAATGACACCTTCGTCATGATGCATAATGCCTATTGGGAAGATGACTTTAAGACTTCCTTTATTATGATATTCCCACAGTGCCTGATATTCTTCATCCTCTGTCTCCTCTGGATAGATTAAGGGTTCAGGATGATATTGGAATATTTTTGCTGTATGGTTATATCTTACAGCTGTGAAATAGTAATATCGATAAAAGCCTTTATGATTACTAAGATAAGAATGAACGAAACCATAAAACCAACTGTCGCTTGAATCAGGATTTTTAATTAAAGGAGTGCCTCCTCTTATTTCCCCATATTCCCAGCCTATTGTCTGTTCAGCGGAGATAAATAATTCTTGCGGGCGGTATATTTTATTGTTGATGTCAATTTTTATTACTCTCAAATAAGGATCGAAATCCGTTACCATAAAAAGATCATTTTTATGGATATAGGGCACCCAGTTTTTTTCATGAATTCTTTTTGACAAGGGGCGCAATGATACCTGATCTCTAATAAAGCCTAGTTCTGGATCCACGACTCCAAATCCTACACCATATTCCCATTTCCAGCCACCTTCTTCATCAAATGGAAAATAAGTGTAAAAGGCAAGTAATGAGTTACCGACAGAAAAGAGTCTGACGTCTTCAAAGGCCGAGTTATTGTTTTCAGCAATTAGTCTTTTGTAAGAGACAGGCTCAAGTTCTTTATTTAATTCCACCAGATAAGATTCTGAATCAAAATTGTATAAATGCTGGGTCCTGTAAGCACAGTATATTTTTTCATTGTGCCCGGCTATTGAGGCATTGATTTGCAACATGATTATTCAGTTTTTTGAAATAAATCTTGTATGTATTTCCATGTGTAATACTGAGTATAACTACATACATCGTCTTTCCCAAACGAAACGATCACTCCTTCGTCGTGATTCATTATGCCGATTGGAAATATTACTTTGAAAGCCATTCGATTAGTTAGCCTCCATAATAGGATATAATCTTCGTCAGGCTCTTCCTCCTCGTAAGGCAACGGATTTGGGTAGTATTCAATTTCTTTTGTTTGCGGATCAAACCTCAATACTGTGAAGAAATAATAACGGTTAAAACCATTGTGCTCGGGTAGAAAAGAATGAACGAAACAATATTGCCAGTTGTTATCTGTACCTTCCGGGTATATTAGTGGGGTTCCTCCCCGTATTTCTCCAAAATTCCAGCTGTCAGTTTTGATCGAGGACTGATGAATCTCTTTACTTCGCATTTCCTGGTCATCGGATACCTCAATTTTCACAATCCTTAAGTATGGATCAAAATCTGTTATCATATATAACTGACCTTCAAAAATATATGGAGTCCAGTTTTTCTCATGAAATCGCTTTGACAAGTGCCGCAACGAGATCTGATTTTTGATAATCCCTGATTCCGGATCGACTGTTCCAAATCCAACAGCATATTGCCATTCCCATTTTCCATGTATTATTGGAAGATAATTATAAAACGCAATTAACGATTCGCCACAGGAAAAGAGCCTGATATCTTCAAAAGCTGTGTTATTATTGGCCGCAGTTAGTTTCTTATCTGAGATTACGTTTAGATCTTCATCCAGTTCAGTTAGATACGACCGGGCATCATAATTATCCAGATGCTGTGTTCTGAATGCACAATATACTTTTTGATTGTGACGGGCTATCGAGGCATTGATTTGTAACATGATCTGAATTTTTAAATGATTATAGAGAACCCCGGCAAATTGCTATTGCTAACAGATATGCGGGGGTTCTAAGCAACTACAGCCAACAAATTATTTAAATTAGTTTGTTTCTTGTGGTTGCAACATTTTGTTAAACTCTAATCCAGGCATCCGGAAGTACATTCTGAAGTGGGTTTGCATCCACAGGTACCGCAGTTACCTTGACCCGGAGGACATTGATCTGTAGGAATGGGACCGCCAGATCCAGAGCCTGAACCAGATCCTCCACCCCCTGTCCCGGTATAATTGCATATACCTCCCCAACATTTACCTGCTTCGCCATTGATAACAGCACAATTTGGATGGAGATCATCACAGCTGCCACTTCCAAAGCCGCCTCCAAGGATTGTTTTTAACTGAGTTCTGGTCAGAATCTCATGAGCGCCGAGTTCAAGCGCTTTTAATTTCAATTTTTTCACTTTTAATAATTTAAGGGTTAATAATTGGTTAATTCATAAGTCCGTTTGCTAGCTAAACAGAAATATATCTTATAGATTATAAAAGATGGAGAGTGTTTCTCCCTAATCTTTATTAAACTTTAGATCCTGGGTGCCTTCACAAGCTATAGAACATTCTTCAGAATTTGTAGCATGATCTGGGTATGTAGGTGATTATAAAACCCCGATACTCCTTATAATATTAACAAGTACCGGGGTTATTAGCAATCACAAGAAACTAAGTAATTAAATCATTTAGTTTCTTGTAATGACTATACACCTTAATCTAGGTACATCCGGAAGTGCATTCTCCGGCAGGTTTGCACCCACAGGTACCGCAATTACCTTCACCCGGAGGACATTGATCTGTAGGAATCGGACCAGATCCAGAACCTAAACCAGATCCTCCTCCTGTTATTCCGCCATAATTACATAATCCATCAAGACATATGCCTGCTTCAGCGTTGATCTCAGGACATCGTGGATCTATCATATCACAGCTCCCACTTCCAAAGCCACCTCCAAGAATTGTTTTTAACTGAGTTCTGGTCAGAATCTCATGGGCGCCCAGCTCAAGCGCCTTTAGTTTTAATTTTTTCACTTTTAATAATTTAAGGTTTAATAATTGGTTAATTCATAATTCCATTTGCTAGCTAAACAGAAGTATATCTTGTAGATAATAGAATGTTAAGAGCATTATTACCTGAAATTTTTATTATACTGATAAAAAATATTTTAAGTCACTTACACTATAATTGGATGGGAGCTGATATCCGTTGACAAAAAAAGTAGGTGTAAATTGGATTTCTGTTTTATCGCACCATTTTCTCATGGCATCGATTTTGTCGCCCTGTTTTACCAGTTCACCATTCATAGGGTATTTTTCAGAGAAAACCTGATACTCTTTTTTCTCAGCCAGATACCAGTCGCCCAGCGCCTGGTGCATGAGTTTTTCATCTGATTTATCGTTGATCGCCAACAAATGTCTAACCGGATGTGCTCTCACATCGTCCGGAGTATTTGATGCAGTGAAAATGATCTGTAACTGTAGATCAGGATTATTGGCCAAAAGATCTTCCATTGGTGTGTGGGCATTGGCGCAGGGACCGCAATAGGGGTTGCATACTTTGATGATTTTATGGGTCGCATTCGGATTCCCCATGATGATACCAAGCCCTTCAGGGTATTCCTGTATTGATTTTTGTTTTTCCAGTAATGCGTTGAATATGGTCGGATTGTGTTTAAATCTTTGCAGTTCCATGCTGATATTGCCGCTGTGTTTTGCTTTGCGCAAAGCAGGAATGAGTAAACCGGAAACAATAAACGGTATTGAGAATGCTGTTAAAATTTGTATAAGTTGTTTTACCAACATATCATTGTCTATTGATATCAAATGCCAGCCGGCGGTAATGGTCACGATGCATTGTAAAGCAAGGACACACTGCACAGCAAGGCAGAGTACGCACCATTGTTTGGCTATTTTCCACTGATAATAAATAGAATAGAAAATATACGGCACAGCAACTGCATTCAAAAAGGAAAGTATTTTGAGCAGGACAGGGTTTGTTATGCCTAAAGTCAGCAGCGCGATTAAACTACCCATGAAATAAACAAAGCCGATCACGCTCCAGCTAATACCAAAGATCCTGGCATCTTTTGATTGTAATATGGCGCCGCAATTTATCTTCTTCCCTGCAGAGCAGATTTGCTGTAAAACTGTATTGTGCTGATCAATTTCATACCAAAGCAATAGTGTTGTAACAAATGCGCCTATGAGAGTCAGGGTTGAAAAAAGCATCGGGAGAAAAACAGCAGGTCCGGATTCACTGAAGGCGAAAAGAAAAGAAATGAATAAAATTACAGGAATACTCAGAGCGGTTAAATATTGTGAAGCTCTAATTCTCCGTTCTTCACGTATTTTATTTTTGTAATCCTTCTCTGTAATTACTTCTTCTGATTCTGCCAGCAAAACGACACTATTGGTCTTGTCTAAGAAATCTTCTGTCTTTGTCTTATCCCATTTTTGTTTTTCAGGGTCAAAGAAATGAACCGATTGCTGGTCAATCTCCTTTACAACAGTATATTGGTAATTATTTCTGTTGTTTCTGATCTGCGTAATAAACGGAGCAGGGAGATCAACAAGTTTTCCTTTATCAAATCTTGCGACAATGTTTTCAATTTTATAGTTATTAAGAACATCGCTTATACTAAGAAAAGATGGGTAATCCGGATGTTCCTTAACTTCCTTTTCAATTGTTGAATGTGAAATTTTTGCATTAAGAAGTTCAATCAGAAGAAATGCTGCTTCCGGAGCATTGTCTTTCGGTTCAAGCATTTTTGTTATAAGCTGTCTCATATTAATTGGCCGGTTAATTTATTGGAAGAGAAACGTTATATTTTTGTCAGTTAGATCAGCCCTGGAACTGATACTTTGTATAAGCACTTTGAATAGCACCTAATTTTGCGTCACTTATGCTAAACATATTGGACACCAGGTCTTTGACTTCGTTATGAATCGTTGTGATGTCAGAATATCCAAAATCCTTTTGAACGGATATGAAAGGATAGATGAGCATTTTATTACTTGTCATCCCGGAATAGGCCATATCTGCGACTATTTCATTGTCGTAAGGTTTTTCTAATATCTGTTGGTAGAATGCCTTGTAGATCACAATAAATTGTGTAGATAAACAGTGACCTACCCAAAATCTATTTTCAGTGATAGGGATGGCGTTTTCAAATTTGCCTGTACCACCGGATAGATAGCACGTACCTTCCTGATAAGCCTCTAATATATTCTTTAAAAGAAAGTCCCTGGAATAATGGGGTGTAAACTGGTGGTCATCTTCACAAATTATGATTACATCGTCATCATTATCGATGGCCATATTAATTATTTTCCGGATGCTTAACCATAAACCCAATGCACCAACCTCATGCTTGCATGCTTCAATTATTTTTAAATCAAATTCTGGTTTATCTGCAAATTCAGCCTTAATATGTTGCAATCGTTCTTTTCTTTCAGGGAGATTGATTGCATAGGTAGGAATCACAAGCTCATCGTAAGAGTGCTCTGTGATATCACTGAAAGATAATTTAGCTTTTTTATAAGTATCCTTCACTTTACCGAAAAGTTTAAGGCGTTTATTGGTCGCATCGAATATGGAGGATACTCTTCCGTCTACATTGTTTTTTCCGGTAGCATCGGAATAACCAAATTCTTTCTGAATTGAAATAAATGGATACAGGAACAATACATTGTTACTTAACGACGCTATTTTGTAGTCTGCAGCACCATAGTCTTTAGTTGTAGTTTCGAGCAGGATGCTAAAAAATTTTCTGTAAATCACAGTAAATTGTAATCCTGAAAAATTTTCCACCCAGAATAGATTTTCAGAGATTTGTACTGCCTCACTAAACCAGCTTATTCCTCCTAATAATACGTCAGCATCCTTTTCTTTAGCCTCAGCGATAGCTTTAAATAAATGATCTTTTGAATATTGTTTTGTAAATTTTATATCGTCCTCGCAGATAATGATGAATTCTTCATCTTTAGGAGCTAAATCCTGGAATATATGACGAATGGTCATCCACAATCCTAAGGCACCGAACGAATGTTCAAATGCTTCCACAATTCTTAATGAAAATTCACTTCTTCCTGCAAATTCTTTCAGAACGTGCGCTTTACGTTCAGGCCTCTTTTTTAGATTAATAACATAGGTCGGGATACTATCCGACTTGAAGACCCCTGGTACAGGAGTTTGTTTTGAGCGTTTGTTCATACCGGGAAATATTTGATAATAATTCCTTTCAGCAGTTATTACAATAGGGATGATCTAAGTAATTGGTACTAAAGGTGTTAATTTATATCTGGTTTTGTTATCGTAAATCTATTACTTAAATTGATAAAAAAGAATTTTTATGAAAAAAAAATAATTCTTTGTGAATGCTATTTTTTATTACATTTAAATCGTCCTCTTTAACAACCAAATATTTTTAATCATGTCGTTCTCTTATTATCGCCAACTGAATGCTATGGACTGTGGTCCGACGTGTTTACGTATGGTTGCAAAGCATTACGGAAAGCATTATAACGCAGATACATTAAGACAAAAGGCTGGTTTTAGTACACAAGGCGTTTCTTTATTGGGGATAAGTGAAACAGCTGAAAAAATAGGTTTCAGAACGAGAAGTGCTCAAATAAACTACGGAAAACTATTACAAGCCCCAATTCCTTCCATCTTGCACTGGGATCAAAATCATTTTGTAGTGCTGGTTTCTATTGACAAAAAAAATGTAAAAATCGCCGATCCAGCCAGGGGAATAATGTCCTATACGAAACAAGAGTTTTTAAAGCTTTGGATCTCCAATCATCTGGAAGAAATTGGGGATGTCGGGACGGTTTTGTTAATGGAGCCTTCTCCTGCTTTCTACGAAGAAGAAGGAGAAAAAGAGCATAAGTTAAAATGGAGCATGATGTTTCAATACCTGAGAATGAGCAAAAGACAGCTGTTTTTGGTGTTTATTTCTTTGTTAATTACTTCGCTCTTCCAGCTTATCCTGCCTTTTCTTACCAAAAGCATGGTTGATACCGGTATAAATACAAGAAATCTGCAGTTTATAACAGTCATACTTATCGCTCAGCTGATGCTCACATTCAGCAGTACTTTTATTGGTTTTATCAGGAGCAGATTGCAATTGTCTATTTCTAACAGCATTAATATTTCTATACTCTCTGATTTTTTAATAAAACTTACGAGATTGCCAATCTCTTATTTCGACAACCGTCAAACGGGAGATACCCTTCAGCGTATTAATGATAACCGGCAGATACAGGCATTTATCACGGGACAAACCATGTCTACTTTGTTTTCGGTATTCAATTTTTTTGTATACGCCATTATACTCATCCTTTTTAACATACAACTGTTCATTGTCTTTATTTTAGGAAACCTCTTGTATTTTGGCTGGATTCAACTATTTATGCCTGGCAGACGAAAACTCAACTATGAGGGATTTAATATGGGGTCCAAATCCAGTAATGCAACACTACAATTGGTACAGGGGATGCAGGAAATAAAGTTGAATGGTGCCGAGCAGTTGAAGAGGTGGGAATGGGAGAATATACAAGTCAACATGTTTAAATTGAATTTCAGGAATTTAAACTTTGGCCAATTGCAAACTGCGGGAGGGTTGTTTATTAATCAAGGCAAGGATATTGTAATTAGCTATATGGTCGCGCAGATGGTTGTTCAGGGCCAATTGACATTCGGGGCTATGCTGGCTATTCAATATATAATAGGCTCATTAAGCGGGCCGGTTAGTCAGTTCATCGGCTTATCTCAGGCCATACAGGATGCAAAAATAAGTATGGAACGGCTGAACGAAATACATGAGTTACAGGATGAGGAGCCAAAAGATAAAGACTTTTCTACTAAATTACCTGAACACAAAGATATCAGTCTGAAGAACTTATCATTTACCTACCCCGGTGCAGGGAATGATCCGGTATTGGAAAATATTGATTTGGACATACCGGAGGGTAAAGTAACTGCAATTGTAGGTGTGAGTGGTAGTGGAAAAACAACTATCTTAAAGCTATTATTAAAAATTTATGACCAATATGAAGGTGAGGTTAAAATAGGTGAAAGTAATTTTAAATACATCAGCCCATCTTTCTGGCGGAGACAATGTGGTGCAGTTTTGCAGGATGGGTATATATTCAATGACACCTTTGCACGTAACATTGTAGTAGGTGAAGAATATATTGATCAGGAGCGCTTGATTCACAGTTGTCGTGTGGCAAATATTCTTTCTTTTATAGACACACTTCCCAATGGTTTTAATACCAAACTTGGTAACGATGGAGTTGGTATCAGTCAGGGGCAAAAACAGCGGTTATTAATCGCGCGCGCTGTATATCGGGAACCACAATATCTTTTTTTTGATGAAGCAACCAATTCACTGGATGCTAATAATGAGAAAGTGATCGTAGAAAATTTAAATGAATTTTTTGAAGGCAGAACTGTCGTTGTGGTGGCCCACCGGTTAAGTACTGTGAAAAATGCAAATAAAATTGTGGTTTTGCATCAGGGTAAAATTGTTGAAGAAGGCACCCATGCTCATCTGACTTCCATTCGCGGTCATTATTACGAATTGGTAAAGAATCAACTGGAACTCGGTAATTAAACCTTGAAGAAATTATGGAAGAACAAACGACAGATAATTTTGACGAAAAGGAATTCTTAGCGAGCAGAACACTTTCCACAAAAGTCAGTCAGCGATCGGAGCTGGCACAGGAATTTATATCCAGAAGATCGGGATTTATAGAGCAATGGTCACTTATCATATTTCTGGGAATTTTGCTCATGTTATTAGTATCAACCTGGTTTATCAGTTATCCGGATATTATCGAAGCACGCGCAGTTCTTACTGCCGAAAATGCACCTAAAGAAATCATCCCCAAACAAGACGGGCGTCTGGTCAAATTGTTCATTCAGAATAACGAAGAAGTAAAAAGGAACCAAACCATAGGCTGGATAGAAAGCACAGCCAGCCACGAAGAAATAACCCAGTTGTCAAGCCAGCTGGATAGCAGCATCATCTGGATAAATTCCGATGAGCCTGATAAGGTATTTAAACTCTTTAATAAAAAATACAGTAACCTCGGAGAGATTCAGCCGGAGTACCAGCAATTCATTGCTTCATGGCAATTGTTTAATGATTATCTGGTCAATGGATTTTTTCTGAAGAAAAAACAGAAGCTTGAAGGGGACATTCTTACGCTCAAAGGTATGAGAAAAACCATTGACAATCAGAAAAACCTGATGGAACAAGATGTTAAACTTGCAAGAGAATCTTTTAATGCGAACAAATCCTTATTTGAAAAAAGCGTATTGTCAAATGAGGAATACCGTAATGCGCAAAGCAGATACGTAAACAAAGAGATGCTTTTGCCACAATTAGAAGCATCGATTCTAAGCAACGAAACGCAGATCCGTGATAAATCTAAAGAAATTGAACAGATCAATCATGACATTATTCAGCAGAAAGTAGTTTTTCAACAGGCTTTGCAGTCGCTTAAAAGTGTAACGAACGACTGGATCAGAAAATATGTAATCCTGGCGCCAATTGACGGAAAAGTTTCATTTACGGTTTCCATGCAGGAAAATAAGCTTTTGCAGGCCGGTAGGGTGCTGGGCTATATTAATCCGTCTGAAAGCCGGTTTTATGTAGAAACCCATTTGTCTCAGAATAACTTCGGAAAAATGGATACAGGACTAAATGTTCAGCTGCGTTTTGATGCTTACCCTTACCAGGAACTGGGTTTTATAGAAGGTAAATTGAAATACATCTCGAATGTTCCTTCAGATAGCGGATTCCTTGCAAATATAGAACTGAATAAAGGTTTGGTCACTAATAATAACAATAAGATCCCATATAAAAATGGTTTAAAAGCCAATGCCATCATCATTACAAAAGAAATGAGGCTGTTTCAGCGACTGTATTACGATCTGGTCAAAGCTACATCGATGGGAAAAAAATAACTCATTTCCTTCCCAGGCACTCGTAAATTTCCGTAAACAACAAACCGCTGCCACCCCCATAGTGATGCACCACAGGTACCTTGGTTCTGGATTTGGAAATGATACCTTCCAGTTCACTCTCCTCTTCGGGTGACAGACCAGCCCCTATGAGTACCATGTCGTAAGTAGCAGATTTAAAAACAGTAATCGCCTGTTCAAGTGTGTTCGCTCCGGTACCTTTCATGGTCTCATTGGAATTAATCAGCCTGACAATGGTGTTCAGTATTTCCTGCTGCGTGCAGACAATTAAGATTTCAGCCTGTTTCATAATATTAAATATATGAAATTAAAATTTCATAGGGACTTCCATCAGAAGAATCTGAGCATCAGTGGTGATATCAATATGAACACTATCCGTATTCCATACACCAAATCCATCGCGTTCCTGCAGCGTTTGCCCGGCCACCTGAGCCGATCCGCTCAAGATAAATACATACAACCCGTTGCCTTTATTTTTCAATGGATAGTCAGAAGATGTTCCCTGTTCAAATTTACCAATGTTAAACCAGGCATCCTGATAGATCCATACCCCGTCATCGTTCTGATCCGGTGATAAGATCTGGGTAAACTGATTGAGCTTCATCAATCCATCGTACCTCAGTTGCTGATATCTTGGCGTTACATTTCTCTGATTTGGAAACAACCAAATCTGAAGGAACTGAACAGGCTGACCTTTATCTCTATTAAATTCTTTATGATAAATGCCGGTTCCTGCGCTCATTACCTGGATCTCTCCGGATTCGATCACCGCCATATTTCCCATGCTGTCCTCGTGTTGTAAGGCACCCTCCAGCGGAATGGAGATGATTTCCATATTGTCATGAGGATGTTCACCAAAACCCTGACCGCCACTTACCCAATCATCGTTCAATACCCTGAGGGCACCAAAGTTGATGCGTTGGGGATTATACTGTGTGCCAAAGCTGAAAGTATGAAAACTTTTAAGCCAGCCATGATCAGATTTATCTCTGCTTGCGGCCTGATGTAGAACTGTCTGTATCATTGTGTTAATATTTAAATGCTGAGACAAAATTACAAGGACTATTTGTTAAAAATCTTACCATAGATTAAGAAATGATCCGTAATATATGCTGATATTTAGCTATGCTAAAATACATCCTCTCTTTTGTCCTGTTAGCTTTCTCTTCACTTGTAAGTGCACAAGATTCTGTCACCATAAAGATTTATCCCAAATATGACAGCGTAGGTAAATTTCACCGATTTCTTTTTGGGGAAAATTACCGGAAAGAATATGCCGGAGATACTAAGGTTCCGGTGATCAGGATTTCCGAATTTAACGGAGGTTTGACGCCTACTCAGCGTGGAGGCGGCAATCAATCTCATTCCCTTCGCCTGGTCGACAAGAAAGGTAAAGAGTGGGTGCTGAGAAGTGTAGAGAAGTTTCCGGAAATATTACTGCCTGAAGTTTTCAGAAAAACATTTGCAGGTACAGTAATTAAGGACAACATGTCGGCACAAAACCCTTTCTCGGCACTGGTTGTTCCCGAAATAGCAAATGCCGTCAACATTCCTCATAGTGATCCTCTAATCGGCTGGGTAGTGCCTGATCTAAAACTAGGAGAGTTTTCAGGTGTATTTGCCAATACACTTTGTCTTATAGAAGAAAGAGAACCTGAAGGTGACAGTGACAATTCTCTTAAGATGCTTAGAAAACTGGATGACAATAATGATTATTATTTGGACGGTAAACAGCTGCTCAGGGCCAAAGCGCTTGATGCTTTGCTTGGTGATTGGGACCGGCATGAAGACCAGTGGCGATGGAAACCGGAAAAAAATAAAGAGGGTACAACTAAGTATATAGCCGTCCCTCGCGACAGGGACCAGGTATTTTATTTGTCAGAAGGTATTATTCCCAGATATGCCCAGTCCTCCTGGCTGCTGCCCATGATACAGGGGTATGAAAGGGATCTTCAAAACATCAACTGGTTTTTTTGGGAGGGAAGAGCCATTTATGCCAGGTGGTTTGCCGGAATAGATGAAGAGGAATGGACAAGAACAGTCGATGAATTCTGCGCTGCCCTAACAGATGATGTACTGGAGCGGGCCTTAAAAAAGATACCGGAGCCTGGTTACTCCCTTCGCCATGATGGGCTACTCCAGCAGCTTAAAGCGCGAAGAGCTAAATTACCGGGATTAATGAATCAATATTACCATTTCATTAACCGGATTGTGGATGTGCAGGCTACCAACAAGAATGAGTTTGTTGACATACAGGATTCGCCTGAGGGGGCACTTACTGTTATAATCAATAAAAAAGCCAAAGACGGTGAATTAAAAGAGGTTCTTTTTAAACGAACCTTCGATCCAAAGGTTACACAGGAAATCCGGCTGTATGTCAAGAACGGCAATGACAGCCTGGTGATCAATAAAAACAGTTCGTCCATACGTTTGAAGATTATCGGTGCAGAGGGTAAGAAAAACTATCATATAGAAAATTCATCAGGCAGCGTTAAGGTTTATGGAAGGGATGACAATGTTTCTTTCAGTGGAAAAAGTAACCTGATCGGCAAAAGCCTGGATAATGACACGTCCAATACCCATTTCGTACCAACAGATTTCTATACCAGAAGAATGTTGCTGCTCAATGCAGGATATAACATTGATGACCGGGTGCTGCTGGGACTTTCATATAAAATCACGCAACCCGGGTTCAGGAAACTCCCTTTTGGCAGTACGCATGCCTTTTCATTTCTGCGTTCCTTTGCTACTTCAGGTTTCAGATTTAGCTACCGCGGGGAATTGTATAAAACATTGGGCAATGCCGATCTGATTTTGCAGGGCAATGCCTTTGCACCTGAAAATTCTCAAAATTTTTACGGTTTAGGCAATGAAACCAAATTCAATAATTCAAGTAAATACATTAAGTATTATCGCGCCCGGTTTAGCTTGTATCAGGCAGATGCAGCCGCACGCTGGCACCTGTCCAAATCGACAATAAGTATTGGACCTTCTGTACAGTATTACCGCTATAACAGAGATGAAAATGAAGGCAGGTTCATCAACAATATTAATGAACTGCACTCGCCCGATAGCGCAGTCGTGAGCAGGGATAAGGTTTACGCAGGGATACTGGTTAGTTTTATTAACGATACCCGCAACAGCGAAATCTTTCCGTCGGCAGGCGCATACCTTGATGCTAAGGTCACCGCTTATAAAGGACTCAATACCTTTTCCAATTCCATAGCTCAGCTCACAGGTAGCTTTGCTTTTTATAGAAAACTGGATAAAAGGGAGCACCTGGTGATCAGCGATAGGGTAGGCGGAGGAGCTACCATAGGCAAACAGGCGTTCTACCAGTCCCAGTTTTTGGGCGGGCAGGGCAATTTGCTTGGTTACCGTGAGTTTAGATTTGGCGGACAGCACAGCTTGTACAATAATTTTGAGATGAGGTTCAAAGTGGCCAACTTTATCAATTATATTATCCCTGGTCAATTCGGGTTATTGGGTTTTCATGATGTGGGCAGGGTTTGGAAAAAAGGTGAAAAATCAAACGTATGGCACCAGGGTTATGGAGGCGGGTTTTATTTTGCACCTGCGTCCTTAGCCGTGATCAGGGTAATGGCAGGACATTCTAATGAGGGCTGGTATCCGTACATAGCCATGAGATTAAGATATTAAATAAGGTCATCAAATTTTCATAAGCTTAAAAAGCAAGTCTATCATAAGAGAAAAAACCCTTATTTTAGATTCCCGTTTAAAAAGCATCAAATTTTTAAGTGATGAAGAAGAATTTTATCTCCAATTCCAGTGAATCTATCAGGATGTTTAAAAGTCCGCTTTTAGAATCATTGTCGAAAGTGCCTTATTTTATCCCGCTTATCGTATATGTTCCGGTCATCGGATATTTTTCGTGGAAATCATTTACTATTAATGGGTTTGCCTTATCTGCAGGATACTTGTTATTGGGCTTATTTATCTGGACTTTAACAGAATATGTGATGCATCGTTTTGTATTTCATTTTTATCCCAGATCCGAATGGGGCAAACGGATTCACTTTATCTTTCATGGAGTTCACCACGATTATCCGAATGATGCGCAACGTCTGGTCATGCCACCTTCTGCAAGTATTCCGCTGGCACTTGCATTCTATTTTTTGTTTAAATGGACACTTGCTCCGGCGCTGCTGGATGGTTTTTTTTCGGGTTTTATCATCGGGTATTTATTTTATGATATGACACATTATATGTTGCACCATGCCCAATTTAAGAACAGTTTCTGGAAAAAACTGAAGCAGCAGCACATGCTTCATCACTATGACGATTCTACTAAAAAATATGGAGTGACCTCTGATATATGGGATAAAGTTTTTAGAACCCGCTGATGGCTGCTCATAGATATTTCATTGTTGTTATGATCGGGCTGTGTATTACTGCTCTGATGGCGAAAGGACAGAATGATCAGTTGAAGAACGACTGGCTGCTCAGCTCATCTGCTTATAAAGCTTCAATCAAAGCCTCAGATAAAGGTGATGAAGTCATCCTCAGCAACGGGTTGGTGAAAAGAATCTTCAGAATCCGGCCGAACGTAGTGTGCGTTGATTATCTAAACCTCATCAATGGTCAGCAGCTGCTCAGGTCACTCAAACCTGAAGCCCGGTTAACCATAAATGGTGCAAATTATAATGTCGGTGGGCTAAACGGTCAAAAGGAGAATGCTTACCTGCTGCCAGAATGGGTAGATCAGTTTACAACGGGGAAAAATGATTTTCAATTCAGTACATTCGAGATATCGGCTATAGTTCCGAAGATCAACTGGAAAAGTAAATTTTGGGCTTCAAATCATAAAGCACCAACTGGGCAAAGGATCTCTTTTCATTATCAGTCAGCTGTTGCAGCACTCAGCGGATTAACCATTACCGTGAATTATGAATTGTACGATGGCTTGCCGCTGATTTCCAAGTCCCTCAGTATTGAGAATAAAGGGAACAAATCATTCAGGATTGACCGGGTAGTCAATGAGATACTCGGACTGGTTGAAGAACAAAGTGCGGTTGTGGGTTCTGCAGAGAAAATGGCCAAACAGCAGGGGATTTATTTTGAGACTAATTATGCATTTAACAATGCCATGAGGTATGACATGAGCGACCAGACCAGCCATTGGAAAGTAGATTCAACATATAGCTCACAGGTGAATTACGATTACCAGACCCCCTGTTTGCTTGAAATTTATCCCGATAAGGCTCCGGGCATAGCACTTGAAAAAGGAGAGGTATTCCATTCAGTTTGCACTTATGAATTGCTGATGGACAGTTATGACCGGGAAAGAAGAGGTCTTGCCATTCGTAAAATGTACAGTACCATAGCACCATGGACAACTGCGAATCCTATTTTTATGCACCTGGTGAGTAGTAATGATGAACAGGTACGGACTGCAATAGATCAGTGTGTCGCAACAGGGTACGAAGCCCTGATCCTTAGTTTTGGCAGTCACTGTAATATGGAAGATACGGCTGCGGCAAACATCAAAAAATGGAAGGAAATAGCAGATTACGCACACAGCAGAAATGTCTTCATCGGCAGTTACTCCTTGTTCAGCTCCAGGAAGGTAAGTGATCAGGACGATGTGATTGATCCTAAAACCAATAAGCCGGGAGGAGCTTTTTTTGGAAATGCACCTTGTTTTGGAAGTAAATGGGGATTGGAATACAGGGATAAGATTAAGAATTTTTACAAACAAACCGGCTTTGATATCTGGGAAAATGATGGCCCTTATCCCGGTGATGTATGCGCCTCAACAACACACCCTGGTCATAAAGGCCTGGATGACTCTCAATGGAGACAAATGGACATCCAAAAGGACCTTTACAAATCCTTAAATGAACAGGGGGTTTATATCAATGCACCAGACTGGTATTTTTTGGATGGTACACATAAGATTGCGATTGGGTACCGGGAAGTGAATTTTTCTCTGCCAAGAGAAAATCAAATGATTTTGAACCGGCAAAATATTTATGACGGAACCTGGGAAAAGAATGCGTCAATGGGCTGGGGCTTTGTTCCGCTGACCAGGTATCAGGGGGGCGGGGAAGAGGCCGTACTTGAACCGCTTAAAGACCATCTGAAAGATTATGAACAGCTGATGATGCAGTACTATGGTGCAGGGGTACAGGCCTGTTATCGCGGTCCGAGGCTTTATGATACTGAGGAAACTAAACAGCGTGTCGTTAACGTAATAGACTGGTATAAGAAATACAGGGATATCCTCAACTCAGAGATCATTCATTTGCGCAGAGCTGATGGAAGAGACTGGGATGGCATCCTGCACGTAAATCCAAACCTGAAAACCAAAGGGATGCTCATGTTGTATAATCCTTTGAAACAGAAAATCACAAGAACAATAAAAGTTCCTTTATACTATTCGGGTTTAAGCAGTGCTGCGGTACTCAAAGAGAAAAATGGTTTGCCAAAGCGTCTTATGTTAAACCGGAATTACGAAATAGAATATGCCTGCACCCTTGAGCCCGAAAGTTATAGCTGGGTAACTATAGAGTGATCAATCAATAACATCAACTATGCGGTTCCATTCCGGATGACGTTTTAAATAAGCACCAACAAACGGACACAATGGAACCATTCGATAACCATGTTCTTCCAGATAAGCAAGCGTCTTTTCAACTATAGCCGTTGCAGTACCTTTACCCTTCAGTTCTTCGGGTGCTTCAGTATGGATCAGCCAGATCTTTTTACTCCGCTCTTTAAACTCAATAAATGTGGTATAGTCTCCTGTAATGAGTTCAAACCGGTTCTTGTCCCCGTTCTTTATTAAAGGCACATTCAGATATTCTTCATTCATAGCGTTATTTTTTATGTCAATGATCAGTTAGCTGAAATTAGTCATTTATAAGTTCACATTTCAGGTTTCATTAAAAATTGCAGAGAATAAAAATACATTGGGATATTTCGATTGTTTGTGCTAAATTTAAAAATATGTACGTATGTATGTACATTAACACATGAAACCAAATATTCTGTATGAACCGTAGGCTTATTTATTTAATGCTGACGTTTTTGATTGTGGTATACGCGATACAGGCGTGTAACAGGTCATCAACCAGCCAGGCTGCTGAAGAGGAAGTGCCTGATAAGGTCAGCTATAATTTTCATGTAAGACCTATTCTTTCTGATAAGTGTTTTGCCTGTCACGGTCCCGATGCCAACAAGAGAGAGGCCGGACTGAGGCTGGATCTTCCGGAAGAAGCCTTCAAAGCGTTGAAAGATAATCCATCGGCACATGCACTGGTTCCTTTCAAGCCCAATGCATCCGAAGTTTTTTTACGGATATCGTCAAAAGATTCTACGGTAATGATGCCGCCTAAGACCTCTAATCTTAAGCTATCATCATACGAAATTGCAGTTTTGGAAAAATGGATAAAACAAGGCGCTAAATATGAAAAACACTGGGCTTTTACTCCTCCTCAGCTTCCTGCAGTTCCCACTGTAGCAAATAAGACCTGGCCAAAAAATGAGATCGATCATTTTGTCCTTAAAAAAATGGAGGAAAAACACCTGGAACCTAATAAAGAAGCGGATAAGGAACGCCTGCTCAAGCGGCTCAGTCTGGATCTGACCGGTCTACCACCTACCATAGCTATGATGGACCAGTTTCTGGCTGATAATAGCAGCAATGCCTACGGGAAGATGGTCGATCAGCTGCTTCAAAGTCCTGCGTATGGCGAAAAGATGGCTTTGCACTGGTTGGATATTGCCAGGTTTGCCGATTCTCATGGTTACCAGGATGACAATTACAGATCACAATGGCCCTGGAGGGATTGGGTCATCCATGCTTTTAATGAAAATATGCCTTACGACCAGTTTATCACCTGGCAGCTGGCCGGCGACCTGATGCCAAACTCCAGTAAAGAGCAATTACTGGCTACAGGTTTTAACCGGAATCATAAGATCACGGAAGAAGGCGGGGTAGTAGACGAAGAATACAGAGTAGAGTATGTGACCGACCGCACCAATACTTTTGGTAAGGCTATTATTGGGGTGACCCTTGAATGTGCACATTGTCATGACCATAAGTACGATCCTTTTTCTCAAAAAGAATATTACCAGGTCTTTGCTTTCTTTAACAATGTGAAAGAAGTAGGAATTGAAGGTGTAGTAGGCGGACCGGAGACCTATGCTAAAAAACCTCTCATGGAGATCAGTAATGCCGATGTTAAGAATATTCTGACTTTTGTCAATAAACAGGATAGCAACAGGCTCATCGTTTCTGTCATGGGCGATCAGGATACCGTCAGAAAAACATATGTCCTAAACCGGGGAGGCTATGATGCGCATGGTGAAGAGGTCAGTGCCGGAACACCTAAATCTCTTTTAAGCTTCAGTGATAAATATCCTAAAAACAGGCTTGGATTGAGCCAGTGGTTGTTCGATAAGAAAAATCCGCTGACTTCCAGGGTTTTTGTAAACCAAATCTGGCAGGAGATCTTTGGCCGCGGTATTGTAAAAACCTCCGGCGATTTCGGCATGCAGGGCGAATTACCTACGCATCCCGAATTGCTCGACTGGCTGGCAGTAGATTTTATGAACCACAACTGGAACATCAAACGTCTGATGAAACAAATTGTCAGCTCGGCTACTTATCGCCAGTCTGCTGTAGTCACACCGGAGAAACTCAAGGTTGATCCGGATAATATATTGATGGCCAGATCTTCCCGCTATCGTGTTCCTGCCGAGATCGTTAAAGATGTGGTGCTTGCCAGCAGTGGTTTGCTGGTTAGAACGATAGGCGGACCTAGTGTGAAAGCTTATCAGCCACCCGGATTATGGGAAGGTGCAACCTCTGGTCGCGGCCAGCTGGCTACTTACATTCAGGATCATGGCGAGAGTCTTTACCGCAGGGGAATGTACAATTTTATCAAGCGTACTGTACCACCACCAAATATGGGCATATTCGATGCCAGCAACAGGGATCAGTGTGAGGTGAAGCGGAACAAAACCAATACCCCTTTGCAGGCCCTTGTGATGCTCAATGATCCTACCGTACTGGAGGCTTCGCGTGTGCTGGCTGGTAATCTGCTCGAAGAAAAAAGTACAATGGATACAAAGATCATTAAAGCCTTCCGGCTGATCGTTTGCCGCAAACCGAATGATAAAGAAAAACAGGTGTTGAATGCCTATTACGCCGACCAGTTAAAGGTATACAGTAAGAACAAAGCGGATGCAGCAAAAGTACTCGCAGTAGGCGAATATCCAATGAACAACAAGGTAAACAAGACCGATATGGCAGCTATGATGGAAGTGATCACGGCAATATTCAACCTGGAAGAAACCATCACAAGATCTTAAGCTATGGAAAAGGATTTTTTAGAACACGGATTAAATTCTAACAGACGACGCTTTTTATCAAAGCTGAGTCTGGGACTTGGTAGTATAGCTTTAGGCTCACTAATGATCCCCGATCTTTTTACCGGGGCAATGGATGAAGCAGGTCTGCCTCCCGGCATTCCCGATTTTGCTCCTAACGCGAAAAGAGTAATCTATCTGTTTCAAAACGGGGCACCTTCGCAACTGGAATTATTTGATTATAAACCCAAACTCAGAGAGATGATGGGGCAGGAGCTGCCCGCTTCGATCAGAGGCAACCAGCGTCTTACAGGGATGACCGCCAATCAGGCTTCCTTCCCATTGGTAGGTTCTATTTATGATTTCAAGCAATATGGAGAATCCAGGGCCTGGATCAGTGACCTTTTTCCGAATACGGCAAAAGTAGTGGATGACATCTGTATCATTCGTTCGATGCATACCGAAGCCATCAACCATGATCCGGCGCTGACCTTCTTCCAGACCGGTGCCCAGCAGGGCAACAGACCCAGTATGGGTGCATGGCTCAGTTACGGGCTCGGCAGTGAAAATAAAAACCTGCCTGCTTTCACTGTGCTATTGTCAAGAGGTAAGGGTGATGGTCAGGGTGTATACTCCAAACTCTGGACAAATGGCTTTTTAGATTCTACCCATCAGGGTGTGCAGTTCAGTGCCGGTGATGATCCGGTACTTTACCTCAAGGATCCGGCAGGATTAAACCGTTTCGAGCGGAGGAAGATGCTGGATAAACTGGCAGAAATCAACCAGATGTCGTACCAGGAATTTGGTGATCCGGAGATCAGTGCCAAGATTCAGCAATACGAAATGGCCTACCGGATGCAGACGGCCGTTCCGGAAATCACCGATGTTTCCAAAGAACCTGATGATATCGTTAAAATGTATGGTGCAGATTGCCTGGTGCCAGGAACCTTTGCTGCCAATTGCCTTTTGGCCCGTAAACTGAGTGAAAATGGAGTTCGTTTTGTGCAGTTATATCACCAGGGCTGGGATCAGCATGCCAATCTCCCTAAAGATATTGCCGGTCAGGCCAAAGATGTTGACCAGGCCTCCGCTGCTTTGATCACAGATCTCAAACAACGGGGACTACTCGATGAGACGTTAGTGATCTGGGGCGGTGAGTTTGGCCGTACCAATTATAGTCAGGGTACCCTGAACAAAGACAATTATGGCCGCGACCACCATCCACGTTGTTTCAGTATCTGGATGGCCGGAGGAGGGATTAAACCAGGCGTATACGGTGAAACAGATGAGTTTGGTTACAATGTTGTCAAAGATCCGGTTCACGTACATGATTTTCAGGCTACCGTATTACACCAGCTCGGATTAAATCATGAAAAATTAATATTTAAACATCTGGGAAGGCGTTACCGGCTTACCGATGTCTCCGGAAAAGTGATCAAAGACATCATTGCATAATTAAAGAATCCCTTAAAAAAGAAAATACATTCCCGCACAAATAAGAATATGGAAAGAAGAAAATTTATCAAGCATACAGCCGCATTATCGGCTACATTTTTTATAGCTAAAGACATGCTGGCAAAACCAAAGGGACCAGTATTTGGTCACAACAATATGCGCTATAGCATGGATACCAAATGGGGGCAGCTGAATCCTTCTATTAATCCTGTAAATGATTGCCACGAGATGGTGCAGGATGCAAAAGGAAGGATCATACTGCTGACTAATGAGACTAAAAATAATGTGCTGATTTATAATAAGTCAGGCAAACTGCTCGAGTCCTGGGGACATGATTTTCCGGGCGCACACGGACTTACTCTCGCCAAAGAAAATGGTAAAGAATATCTCTTCATCACCGATACGAACAGACATCAGGTATATAAAACCACCCTCGATGGAAAAATACTGATGACCATAGATTGCCCTATGGATACCGGATTATACAAAAAGATAGAGGAGTTTGTGCCAACAGAAACAGCGGTAGCAGATGATGGCAGTTTCTTTATTGCAGATGGATATGGCCTGCAGCATGTATTTCATTATGATGCTGCCGGAAAATTAATCAGTCATTTCGGAGGCAGGGGTACAGAAATTAAGAATCTGGACAATGCTCATGGGGTTTGTATTGATAAAAGAAAAGGAAAACCTACATTGCTGGTTACCGACCGTACAAGGAACTGCTTCAAACGATTTGACCTGCAGGGTAATTTGCTGGAAGTGATTCAATTGCCCGGAGCATGTGTTTGCCGACCGGTGATCCATAAAGATCATTTGTACGCTGCGGTATTGCGTTCACCTGATCTGGCTAAGGAAAACTCAGGATTTGTGACCATTCTGGATAAAAATAACAAAGTAGTATCAAATATTGGTGGTACGGAACCTACCTACACCAACGGAGTTCTGCAGCCAATGGCTCAGGCAGACAAGATCTTGCTGAATCCACATGATGTATGTGTAGACAGTGATGAGAATCTTTACGTAGCACAATGGGCATCGGGCAAAGTTTATCCTTATAAATTTACCCGCGTATAATTTTTTATGAAGCTTACCCTCAAAGGTGTCGCAGAAAACTTGCTTTTTGCCGCTAACGTATTTATCATTTTTCTGCTGATATTCGGTTCTAAGGTCACTGTTCCCTACTGGCTGCAGCCCATAGGAAGAATGCATCCTATGCTCCTGCATTTTCCCATCGTGCTGCTCATGCTGGCTATGGTGCTGGAATTTTTCCGGTTTAAAGAAACTTACGCAAAAGAGAATCTGTACCAGAGTTTTGCTTCCGGTCTACTATTGACCGGAGCACTGTTGTCTGCAGCGACCGTAATCATGGGTATATTTCTTTCCATGGAACAAGGATATGCAGGTGAGGTACTGGACTGGCATAAGTGGACGGGGGTAGGCATTGTATTCATTGCCTCCATTATTTATTCAGTAAGAAATACCTCTTGGTATAGAGCACCCCTGACAAAAGCAGGAGCAGTGCTGACCACCATTTTTCTCATCATGGCCGGTCACTATGGTGCCATTCTGACCCATGGAGACAATTTTGTACTGGAACCCATCAGCTCATCCCGGGCGGTTGAAAAAGCACCACTGGAGCAGGCAAAGGTTTTTGAAGATGTAATTATGCCTATTTTCTCTCAGAAATGCCTTAACTGTCACAATATGGACAAAGCAAAAGGAGGTCTGATCATGGCTGATGCAAAATCCCTGTTGAAAGGTGGTAAAACAGGTAAACTATTTGTTCCCGGACAACCGGAAATCAGTTTGCTCCTTCAGAGAATTCATTTGCCGGCTGATGAGAAAAAGCATATGCCTCCAAAGGATGAAGCACAGCTGACAGAAGAAGAAACAGCAATTCTGAATTTATGGGTAAAGAACAATGCTGAAATGAAAAAGAAAGTCCTGGATCTTGCTGATAATGATTCTCTGCGAATGCTGGCTACTGCTTACCTGAAACCAGCTCAAACTATCCCGGAAGAAGATTTTGATTTTAGTTCAGCCGATGAGGAGGATGTTCATAAACTCAGCAACAATTACAGGGTCATCTCCCCGCTGGCCAAAAACTCACCGGCACTGGCGGTCAATATTTACAACAAAGCCATTTTCAATGCTGCAGTGCTTAAAGAACTGGAGCCCCTGAGGAAGCAGATCGTATCCATCAACCTGAGCAATATGCCGTTGAAAGATGAGGACCTGAAGCAGATCGCTGAATTTAAAAACCTGCGTAAGCTCATTGCCAATTTTACAGACATCAAAGGCCCGGGTTTGAAATATTTGAAGGACCTGGATCATCTGCATACTCTATCACTTTCTGGCACTGTGGTAACCTACAAATTGCTTGGTGAATTTGTGAGATCCTCCAAGGTTAAGCACATCATTCTGTGGAATACAGGTATAAGCACTTCAGAGCTTTCACAATTAAAAAAAGTAAACCCGGATATTTATATTGATGGCGGGTACAAAGACGATGGCAAATCTTTAGTGAAATTGAACCAGCCAAGACTGAATGTAGATAAGAACATATTTGCGAAACCATTTGCACTGGAACTGAAACATGCTGTGAACGGAGTACAGATCAGGTATACGCTGGATGGATCTGATCCTGACAGTACGAATGCTCAGGTTTATAAAACGCCAATTGAAATTAAAAGCAATGTCATCATCAAGACCCGTGCATTTAAGAAAGGCTGGAGCGGAAGTGACCTGCTGGTTTTTCCATTGTACCGGAATACCTATAAGCCCGATAGCATTGTTAATTTGTTGCTGCCAGAAGAAAATCTAAACGGAGGGAGGGCACCTGCGCTGATCGATGGTCAGTTTGGTAGTATTGATATTTTTCAGGGCCGCTGGGCAGGTTACATTAAAAATAACTTTTCGACTTTGATGCTGTTCAAACAACCGGTATTGGCAGAATCGGTTGGTCTAAACGCAATCCGGCATTTGGAAAATAATGCTTTATTACCTCAGGTGGTTGAAGTTTGGGGCGGCAGGGATCCCCAGCACCTTAAACTGTTAGGAACACACCGGCCGGTGGCTGCCAAATTAGGTGATCCGCCGCTTATTGTGACCATGGAAGTCCAGTTCAAAGCGCAAGAGCTGTCTTGTATTAAACTAGTAGCCAAAACCATCAGGAAGTTGCCGGAATGGCATCCTGGTAAGGGCAATCCGGCTGTACTGTTTGTAGATGAGATTTTTGTGAATTAAGAATAATTTAAGAAGTCTTATTTCTTACTGGTATTCACCTTTTTCGCATTTTTCGCTGAGGTTGCATTTTCGGGCTCGGAGCCTTTGGGTTTCTTCTGATCTGTAATCTCAGCCTTAACCGTCTTATTTTTTTTAGGAGTCTTCATAATATATAGTGCTGATGTTTGATGAGATAACAATTCAAATCCAGTATAAGTTCATTAAAATTCATAAATATATTTTTTCATTCTGTGAAGATTCTTTGTATAACTTAGCGCCGCCCAAAATCAAAATGCATGCAGTCAACTGTTTCTAATATAGCTCAGCCGTTTACATCTTATCAAAAATTAGTGATCGCCATTCTGGCATTGTTACAGTTTACCATAGTGCTGGATTTTATGATCCTTGCTCCATTGGGCGATTTTCTGATGAAATCATTGACCATTACTCCTAAAGGGTTTGGACTGGTCGTTTCCTCCTATGCCTTCAGTGCCGGTGCTTCCGGTATCCTGGCAGCAGGCTTTGCAGATAAATTTGACCGTAAAAAACTATTGCTTTTCTTTTACTTCGGATTCATCGTAGGTACCTTATGCTGTGCCCTCGCTACCACCTACTGGATGTTGCTTGGCGCAAGGATTGTTACTGGTCTTTTCGGAGGAGTAATCGGGGCGATTACATTAACCATCATGACGGATCTGTTCGAGACCAATCAACGCGGACGGGTAATGGGATTTGTACAGATGGCCTTATCCGGAAGTCAGATCCTTGGCATTCCAATAGGTCTGTATCTTGCCAATGCCTGGGGCTGGCATTCTACTTTTTTAATGATTGTGGTATTGGCTTCGCTGATTGCCATAGTGATCATGCTCAAAATCAAACCTATTGATAAGCATCTGGCATTGCAATCCGATAAAAATGCATTTCTTCACTTATGGCATGCCATAACAAATCCTTCCTATCAAACAGGCTTTATTGCCACTGCTTTTCTAAGTGTTGGCGGATTTATGCTCATGCCATTCAGCAGTTCTTACCTCATTAACAACATCAATATCACTGCGCATCAACTGCCACTGGTATTTATGTTTACAGGGATATCCTCCATTATAGTCATGCCGCTCATTGGGAAACTCAGTGATAAAGTAGATAAATTCCTGATCTTTAGTGCCGGTTGCATAGTTGCAATAATTATGATCCTCATCTACACAAACCTGGTTCCTGTTCCCCTTTGGCAGGTAGTGGTGATCAATATGATCATGTTCATGGGCATCATGAGCAGGATCATTCCCGCAACCACACTCACCATGAGTATTCCCGATGCGAAAGACCGCGGAGCATTTATGAGTGTGAATTCTTCCCTGCAGCAAATGGCGGGAGGGCTTGCCGCTCTTTTTGCAGGAGTTATCGTTACCCAGAAAGATAAAACGAGTCCGCTCGAACACTACGGGACTTTGGGAATCGTAGTTTCTGTAGTTATTGTGGTCAGCATTTTCCTGATTTACAGAGTTAATATCATGGTAAAGAAAAAACAGGCTATATTAGCGGCCGTTAATTAAAATCACCTTATGTTCAAGAGCAATACATCAGCAATGCGGATAAAAGTACTGTTAATCATTCTTCTGTTTTCAGTTGCCATTAAGGTATCAGCACAGGAGCTGGAAGGCAACCTGAATCTGCATACTTTTGCAGACAACAGGGAATATGCAAAGTCATCACGTTTTTCTCAGACCATCTTCGGACTGAGGTTTTCTCCCGAAATCGGTCTTGTACTGGATAGCGTGCACCGGCTCAGAATAGGTTTAAATGCCCTGCATGAATTTGGTTCCCCGAAGTTTGCGAATAAGATAGATCCTGTAGCTTACTACGAATTCAAAAAGAAAGACTGGAATTTCTTTATGGGGATGTTTCCAAGAAGAGGACTGATTGATGATTACCCGCGATCTGTACTTAAGGATACGTTCAATTACTACCGTCCGAATTTAGAGGGGATGTTGTTGAAGTATGAAAATGAAAACTGGAGGCAATTGCTTTGGATCGACTGGACCAGCAGACAAACGGCTACTGAAAGAGAGAACTTTATTTTTGGATTATCAGGTGGTTATAAAAAAGACATATTCTTTTATTCTCATTATGCAATGATGCTTCATAATGCCGGACCAGCTATTCCTATACCAGATGATCACGTAGAGGACAACGGTGCCGCAGCATTAAAAATTGGTCTTGATCTTTCAAAGAAGACTTTTCTTGACTCCTTAACCATTAATACAGGTGGTTTAATGTCTTTTGAAAGAGTAAGAAGTGTGGGGGGATGGAAAACACCAAAGGGTCTGTTGCTGGAAATGATGGTGGAATACCACCGCTTCGGGATCACCAATTCCTTTTATACAGGAGAACGTCATAATATCAGTTATGGCGATCAGTTTTATACCGCCAAAACTTACAACAGAACAGACCTGAGCTGGAGACCAAGAATTTATAAAGGGATAGAGGCCCAATTCACTTTATCCTTCCATTTCCTGGAAGGAGTAATAGATAGTCAGCAAGCCTTTGGATTGCGCTACAACATTTCAGCAAGTAAGCATCTGAAAAAAGGCGGATAATTCCGTCTTTTTTTTCTCCGCTCAGAATTTTATGTATATTCAAATGATAAAACGATTCAGCATTGCTATGATGCCGGATTGACGAGTCATTATACGACCAACAAACAAAACCAAATATATGAACGAAAAAGCACTTTTTACCGACAGAAAGTACATTACTGTACTTATTTTTGTCACTTCACTTTTTATGCTATGGGGAATAGCAATTACAATGGCGGATTCTTTAAACAAACATTTTCAGTCTGTTTTAAGTCTCTCCAAAACGCAGTCAGCCTTTGTACAATTTGCCATATTCGGCGCTTATGGAGTGATGGGGATACCCGCTGGATTGTTCATGAAACGCTTTGGATACAAAAGCGGAGTGCTTTTAGGTTTGTCTCTTTTCGCGCTGGGTGCATTTCTTTTTGTACCGGCCGCTAACCTGTCATCTTTCGCTTTTTTTGGCATCGCATTATTTATCCTGGGATGTGGGTTGTCAACTTTGGAAACAGTTGCACATCCTTTTGTTGCCTCCTTAGGTGATCAGAGAACCAGTGACCAGAGAATTAATTTTGCGCAGGCATTTAACGCTGTTGGTGCGATGATCGGCCCTGCTTTAGGTGGTTATTTCTTATTTGCCAATCATGTTCAGGGAAGTACAGACCTTACCTCTGTAAAAACGCTTTATCTTGCCATAGGAGCTGTCATCGCTATTATTGCCATATCTTTTTCTTTCGTAAAAGTACCACCGACAACTGATCCTCATGCGGTTTCAGCTGAAGATCTAGCTGCGGTAAATGTGGATACCGCTCCCGGCAAAGGACTGTTTAGTCACAAACACTTTGTATGGTCGGTAATTGCCCAGTTTTTTAATGTGGCAGCACAATCAGGTACCTGGGCTTTCTTCATCAATTATGGTCATGATATGATGGGTTTCAGTGAATTGAAGGCAGCAAATTTTATGGTTATCTTTATGGGAATGATGCTTGCCGGGCGTTTCATTGGTACATTTTTAATGCGTGTAATTGCTCCAAATAAACTACTTGCGGCATTTGCAGTGGGTAATATCCTGATGTGCATCATCGTTGCTCAGGATCTTGGCTGGACCTCTTACATTGCCCTTCTGATGATCAATTTCTTTTTCAGCATTATGTTTCCGACCATCTTTAGTCTTGGACTTAAAAACCTGGGTTCGCATACGCAACAAGCCGCTTCATTCATTTCAATGGGAGTAGTTGGAGGTGCATTCTTCCCATTCCTGATGGGATTTGTGGCCGATCATTACGGGATCGCACATGCTTATTATACCCCAATTATCTGCTATATCATTATTTTCTTTTTTGGTTACCGTTTTTATAATACGGGAGCAGGTAAACATTAGGGAAGTTTAAGCATATTAAAGAGGCCGTTCTATGTAGACCGGCCTTTTTTTATGCGTCGCAAAAGCCCATTAAAAATGTCATTTCTGCACCCTTTTTCTTTTTAGCAGGATACCTAATTTTAAAGAAAAATGTTGGGGATGGCAATACTGACACCTTATGTCACCTTTAGCGGGAACTGCCGTGAGGCCATGCTTTTTTATCAAAGCAGCTTCGGTGGAGAACTGACATTTCAAACAGTCGGCGAAACCCCATCGGAAATACGCTGCCCCAAAGGAACTGAAAACCAGATTATGCATGCCATGCTGATTACGGAGAATATGATCATCATGGCCTCGGATATGATCAGTCCTGCCGGTTTCATTTTGGGAACCAATATTTCTATGTCACTGACCTGCGATAGCCCGGAACAGATCCAAATGATATTTTCCTCACTTTCAAAAGGTGGTAATGTCGCAGATCAGCTATCCAAAAGACCATGGGGTGCACTATTTGGAGTCATCAAAGACAAATTCGGCATTACCTGGATGCTCAGCTATGATGCCGGACTTATCGAGTAACAACAGAAGGATGCTACATAAAATTACATTCCGGGGTTGTAAATGTACTTTTTTTATGAGTTATTTGTTATATGGAAAAACTTAAGGTCATCATTACAGGTGCAACCGGTATGGTTGGAGAAGGAGTTTTATTGGAATGTTTGAACAGTTCAGTCGTAGAATCAGTACTGATCATAAACAGAAAGCCCCTTGGATGGTCTCACCCTAAACTTAAGGAAATTGTACATGCAGATTTTTATGATCTTTCCCCTATAGAAAAAGATCTTACAGGTTATAATACCTGTCTCTTTTGCCTCGGTGTTTCCTCCGTAGGAATAGACAAAGATGCCTATTATAAAGTCACCTATGAACTGACCATGCACGTGGCAAAAACATTAAGGAAATTGAATGATGGTATGACATTCTGTTATGTTTCCGGTGCGGGTACAGACAGAACAGAAAAGGGCAGCAGCAGTTGGGCACGCGTAAAAGGGAAAACAGAAAATGACCTGTTGAAGCTGGGATTTAAGAATATGTTTGGATTCAGACCAGGCTTTATCAAGCCAACAGCAGGGCAAACCAAAATAAACCCGCTGTATAAATACATCAACTGGACGTTTCCTATTGGCAGGGCAATTTATCCGAATGGCTTTTGCACGATGAAAGAACTTGGGCAAGCCATGATCCACGTTTCCATGCAAGGCTATCCAACAGATATCATAACCGGAAAAGACATAATTAGACTGGGTAAGGAATAACTCGATATTTAGTAGTATTTTAGAAATTCGCTTTAATCTGTAGAATACTGCTCAACACATGAATTATTTAAGATCTTTATTAACAGGATTTATCATCCTGCTCTCTGTCCATGGCTTTAGTCAGCCTTTAATTTACGTAAACCATATCGCTTACGATACCAAAGGACCAAAAAGAGCAGTTATCCGCCTGGATCAGGTGGCCACTGCTGCGATAAAATTTAGCCTGATCAATTTGAATACACAAAAGGCAGATTTCAGCGGAAACCTGAAAAATTCCGGAAGTATCTCAGAATGGTTTCCGGATAAGTACTATTATACCGCAGACTTCAGCACCTTTACTAAAACAGGTAATTATAAGGTCCGCATCAACAATTCTGGTCAATCCTATGATTCAGAAGAATTTAAGATCGGGAAAGACGCTCTTGCCAATGCCACACTTGGCTCCATCATACATTATTATTATAAACAGCGTGCCAATACACCGGAAGAACTGGCCGGTGATGAGAAAATGTTGTTATACGGAAGTAATAAAACTGTAGATATCCGTGGAGGATGGGCAGATGCTTCCGGTGATATCAGTAAATATTTTTCTCACCTGGCTTATGCCAACTTTATGTCTCCGCAGCAAATACCCATGGTGGCCTGGGCTATGGCAAATGCTTATGAAAGTATTCCGGCCAAACTTAATGAGCTGGGCATTAAAGACTCACTGGCGAATGAAGGCCTTTGGGGTGCAGATTATATGATGCGGTCACTTTCCACAGAAAACTATTTTTACATGACGGTCTTTAGTTATTTCAAACCTGATATTACTGCAAGACGGATCGTAGGACTGGATGCCAATAGTGTAACTACAGACAGATACCAGTGCGCTTTCCGCGAAGGCGGGGGGATGGGTATTGCTGCTTTGGCCAGGATTTCCGGATGGAAAAAGAACGGGACTTTTACTTCGGCTCAGTATCTGGATGCTGCAAAAAGAGCGTATGCACATCTTACGGTCAACAACCTAAAATATGCTGATGACGGTAAAGAAAACATCATGGATGATTATTGTGCACTGATGGCCGCAACAGAACTTTGGATTGCAACAGACAGCAACTATTATGGTAATGAAGCGCGTAAAAGAGCATCTAACCTGGTAAAGCGAATGAGTCCTCATGGCTACTTCATTGCAGACGATAAGGATCGTCCGTTCTGGCATGCTGCAGACGCCGGATTACCGGTGATTGCTTTGAGCAGATATCTGAGTAAGGAGAAGGAACCATCACAAAGGTCAGCGGCCTTATCTGTGATCAAAAAAGTACTGGACTATAACCTGAGCATCACAACTAAAGTAAATAATCCTTTTGGTTATGCCCGGCAAACTTTCAAGCATGACGGGAAGATTAAAGAAGGCTTCTTTATACCGCATGAAAATGAAACCGGATGGTGGTGGCAGGGAGAAAATGCCAGACTGGCCTCCCTGGCAACAGCGGCTATTGTGGGTGGAAGATTGGTTTACCCTTCAGATAAAGGCTGGGGAGTTAAACCTGAACTGGCGCGTTTTGCGGAGCAGCAGCTCTCCTGGGTGTTAGGAGAGAATCCATATAATGTGTGCTTTATGTACGGGTTTGGCAAGAACAATGTACCTTATATGAAAGCCCTTTTTGGTCACGGATCACAAAAAGGAGGTATCTCTAACGGCGTTACAGGCAAAAAAGAAAACGGAGATGGCAGTGGCATCGACTATAAAATAGAAGATGAAGGAAATGAGTGGCGCTGGACAGAACAATGGATTCCGCATGCGGGCTGGTTTTTGCAGGCGCTGACGGCGATCACAGAAGCGCCATCAAAACAGCATGACGTAAAAACTATGAAATAATCCGATGAATAAATTAATTATATCATTTATTGTTTTGATTTCTTTTGTTAACGGAGACCTCAGTGCACAGCAAAAAAAAAACAGATTCAAAGTGCTTGCACTGGCAGAAGCAGGAGGCCATCACATCGAATTTTCTAGGAAGGCAAGAGTCTGGTTGGATTCACTCGCTCTGACAGAAAATTTCAGCATAGACTACACTACGCAAACAGATCAGATTGATGAAGCTTTTTTAAAACAATACCGTTTAATTCTTCAGCTTGATTATGTGCCTTATGGATGGAAGGAAAAAGCAGTTGCCGCATTTGAACAATACATAGAAGAAGGCAGAGGAGGATGGGTAGGATTCCATCACGCGACATTGCTTGGAGAATTTGACGGCTTCCCCATGTGGAAATGGTTTTCTGATTTCATGGGCGGAATACGCTACGTCAACTACATCGGTACATTTGCTGCGGCAAAAGTGAATGTAGAAGATAAAAAGCACCCTGTGATGAAGGGTATTCCTTCGCCCTTTGCCATCGACAAAGAAGAATGGTATATCTACGATAAAAACCCGAGACCTAATGTTCATGTGCTGGCAAGCGTAGATGAATCAACCTATCAACCCAACTCCACTGTTAAAATGGGAGATCATCCGGTGGTCTGGACAAACACCCGTATGAAAGCCAGGAATGTCTATATATTCATGGGGCATTCACCTGAATTGCTGCTCAATAAGAACTGGAAAAAACTGGTTTCCAATGCCATCTTCTGGGCAGCTGATAAATAGCATACTGATAATGAGCTAATAAAAGTAATTTTTTATAAAAGCCTTGTAAGCAAACTACAAGGCTTTTTCTTTTTTATAAATGCTTATAGAAAAATATTGTTATTGTAATATTATTGCTAATTTAGATATGCAAAAACAGATCTCAGCAATGCTGGGATCATTTTATAATCAAATACTAAACAACCAAATCCTGATATGCGAGTTTTAAATTTATTTCTGATACTGTCATTTGCTCTGACTCTGCAATCGAATGCCCAAACAAAAGGGAAGCGGATTAAATTATTTGACGGTAAGACTTTCAAAGGCTGGGAAGGGGATACACTGAAAACCTGGCGTATTCATAATGGGGCCATTATCGGCGGTTCACTGACAGAAATGGTGCCACACAATGAGTTCATTAAAACTACCGGAACTTATTCCAATTATCATCTTCGGCTGAAATTCAAATTACTGGGAACAGAAGGCTTTGTCAATGGAGGAGTCCAATTTCATAGCCAGCGTATTGCGAACCCCGATTATGAAATGACCGGTTATCAGGCAGATATTGGCGAAGGTTTCTGGGCTTCACTTTATGATGAATCCAGACGAGATAAATTATTGGCTATTGCAGACCCTGAACTGGTAAAAAAACTACTGAAGCTCAATGACTGGAATAACTATGAAGTAAGGAGCGAAGGCCAGCACATCCAGATATTCCTGAATGGCATACAGACAGTAGATTATGTTGAAAAAGAAGCGGAGATTCCACAATCCGGACATATTGCATTTCAGGTGCACGGTGGGGGCAAGGCCGAAGTGGCCTATAAGGACATCACCTTGCAGCTGTTGCTAAAATGATTTAATACACCAATAATAGCTTACAATAAAAACCAAATACACACATGATGAATAATTTATGCCGTTTAACGATTACCCTGTTAATCACCGTTATCTTAGCCCCTAACAGCTATGCTGCTGGGGGAAGGCCAAAACCCGGAGTCAAAACCACTGTAAAATACGACAGAGAATATACCCTGGAATCCACCATGATGGGCTACATTGGCTCCGATGGAAAAAGAAATCCTACATTAAAAGCCAGTAAGGGTGAACTCGTACGGATCAATATTGTGAATGGGGAGCTGATGACCCATGACATTGTTCTGGAAAAAGGAAAAGTAAAAAGTAAAGTGCTTGTTGAAAAAGGAGATACCTCGAGCATTGTCTTTAAAGCAACAGTTAACGATGTTTATTTCTGCTCTATCCCCGGTCACAGAGCCGCAGGTATGATTGGCAAAATTGAAGTAGTAGACGGACCAATTAAAGAAGAAATTGTAGCGGCCGGGATTCTGCCGAAAAAAGGAGGTAAAACATTAAACCTTAGCTTTGAGACAGGAACTCTGCAGGATTGGAAGGCAACCGGCGATGCTTTTGCAAATCCCTTAGTTGGCCAGGATGCAGCTTCAGTCTATGAAAAGGACCAGCATCCGGGACTGACCGGAAAGTATTTCATCAGCAGCGGCGGAACCAAAAACTATAAGAAAACAGGAACATTAACTTCTGTTCCATTTACCGTTACCCATCCATTCGCATCCTTTAAAGTATCAGGAGGTGCATTGCAGGATACCAGAATAGAGCTTGTACAAGCCGACAACAATAAAGTTGTTTTTCAGATCACAGGCAGCGGCAGGGCAACACTGCAACCCGTTGTGGTAGATCTGAAGGACCAGATCAATAAAGAGATTTTTATCCGGATCATTGACAATGAAAACGGAATCTCTCAAATCCCTTATATCGGTGACGATAAATTTGCACACATTAACTTTGATGACTTTGAATTCTATGCCAAAAGGCCGGAATTTCCTAATGAGCTGAAGCCCGGAGACATCATTATCCTTCCGCCACTTGACCCGATCATCAATTCAGGTCTTTCTGGTCCTGAAGCGGCAAAGGCCATGACATTCACCAAAAATGGTTTTACAGTTAAGCTGGCTGCGGCAGAACCGGATATCATTCGTCCGATCAGTTTTACGATAGATCCGCGCGGCAGGCTTTGGGTAGTGGAAGCACATACCTATCCAACACGTGCTGCCGAAGGTCAGGGTAAAGACAGGATCCTGATCATGGAAGATACCAATGGCGATGGTACGCTTGACAAAAGAACAGTATTCATAGAAGGCTTAAACCTGGCAAGTACCATTGAATATGGTATGGGCGGAGTATGGGTAGGTGCAGCACCAAATCTGCTGTTTATTCCTGTTGATAAGAAAACCGATAAACCCGCAGGTCCGCCACAGGTAGTCCTTGACGGCTTTGGTTATGAAGATACACATGAGATTCTGAACAACCTGAGATGGGGACCGGATGGATGGCTATATGGTACACATGGTGTGTTTACCCAATCTAATGTAGGTGCTCCCGGAACTCCAGATGCGCAAAGAACCAGGATAAATGCAGGCGTATGGCGTTACCACCCAACCTCTAAAAAATTCGAACTGTTCGCAGAAGGTACCAGTAATCCATGGGGAATAGATTTTAATGACTACGGACACCCATTCGTTACCGTTTGCGTAATTCCGCACATGTTTCACATCATTCAGGGAGCGAGATACCTGCGTCAGGCAGGAAATCACTTCAATCCATATACCTATGATGACATCAAGGAATGCGGAGATCACGTGCACTGGATTGGCGACAGAGGACCACATGCGGGTAATTTCAGATCGGCCTCTAAAGGAGGAGGACATGCACATGCAGGAGCCATGATCTATCTTGGAAATGAACAATGGCCTGCCGAATACCGCAACAATATTTTTATGAACAATATCCATGGCAGCAGGGTAAACATGGACATTCCTAAAAGAAAAGGAACCGGCTACGTAGTCAGCCACGGAGAAGATATGCTGCTGACCAACGACACCTGGTCACAATGGCTTAACTTTAAATATGACGCAAGCGGTTCTGTATTTGCCATAGACTGGTATGATAAAAACCAATGCCATAGTCCTAATCCCGATGTTCACCAAAAAACAATGGGCAGGATCTTCAAAATCAGTCATGAATCCGATAAATGGGTACAGGTAGATCTGTCCAAAGCGTCCGATAAAGAACTGGTGGCCTACCATTTGAATAAAAACGAATGGTATGTAAGAACAGCGCGTCAGATCCTTCAGGAAAGAGGTCCAAACAAAAAAGTTCATAAGGAACTAAAGGAAATACTGGCAAACAATCCTGATGTGACACGCAAACTTCGTGCACTATGGACCCTGCATGTGACTAAAGGACTTGTAGAAAAGGATCTGCTGGATCTATTGAACAATGATAGTGAATACCTCAGAAGCTGGGCCATTCAGTTGCTGGCAGAAGACAAAAATCTTTCAGACGCAGCGCTAGCTAAATTTGCACAGCTGGCAGCATCAGATAGTTCCGCACTCGTAAGACTGTATCTTGCTTCCGCAATTCAGCGTACAGAACCTGCCAAACGCTGGGCTGTGCTGGAGGCATTGTTGCAGCATGATGAAGACAAAGACGATCATAACATGCCACTGATGCTTTGGTATGCACTGGAACCCGCAGTTCCTGTTGATATGAATAAAGCATTAGATCTTGCTGTGAAAGCCAAAGCACCTAAAATTCTGGAGTACACTACGAAAAGAGTAGCCGCAATTAACTCTCCTGAATCTAAAAAAGTGTTACAGGATTTGAATTTGAAACTCGGTAAAATGGGTGACCATCACATGTATCACAATATCCATCAGATCATTGACAAAGCGGGCAAATAATCAGATCATTAAGATCTGATTATAAAAGGCCTTGTAGTAATTACAAGGCCTTTTATAATTCGCTGGTGCTGAACCTGCTGTAGGGTTAAGATGAAAAAAAAGGACCGGAACCCTGATCCGTACAGGACAGTACAGGATGCGAATAAACCGGATATATTATAACTTGTTTGCAACATAATCAAATAAAACCTTAGGTATGAAATCAAACAGAAATAGGTCTGTTAAGCTTTGCATTGCATTTTCGTTATTCATTCTGCTTGGTGTGTCTTTCACCACGTTTCAGAAAATTAATCCCGGCCCCAAAGTAGAAAAACTAAAACTGCTGCCCGATTTTAAAGCAGAACACCTGTACAGCCCGTCTGAAAGTAAAAACGGATCATGGGTATCCATGACATTCGATGACAAAGGAAGGATGATTGCTTCCGATCAGAACGGCTCTTTATACAGACTGCAAATTCCGCCAATAGGCTCAGATACCAACCAGGTAAAAATAAAGGTAGAAAAGCTCGTGGTAGGCGATTCCGCACAATCTAAAGTAAGCATGGGATATGCCCATGGACTTCTATATGCTTTCAATAGTCTGTATGTGATGGTCAATCACAATAGCGATGACAAATTCAAAAAAGGAAGCGGTCTTTACCGTTTACAGGATACAGATGGTGACGACCAGTACGATAAAGTTACACAGCTTAAATCCTTAAGCGGAGAAGGAGAACACGGTCCTCACAGTTTGGTGTTATCGCCCGATAAAAAATCTATCTATATGATTGTAGGTAATTACACTGATTTACCTAAACTGGATAATTTCCGTCTGCCCAATACCTGGCAGGAAGATAATGCACTGGCAACGATAAAGGATCCAAACGGCCATGCTACAGATCGTTTCGCTCCTGGAGCCTTCGTAATGAAAACAGATCCGGAAGGCAAACAATGGGAGCTGATCACCGCAGGCTATAGAAATCCTTATGATTTCGCCTTCAATGAAGACGGTGAGATGTTCGTTTACGACGGAGACATGGAATGGGATTTTGGGATGCCATGGTACAAACCAACCCGTATCAGTCACTCTCCAAGCGGTAGTGAATTTGGCTGGCGTTCAGGAAATACAAACTGGTCACCTGCTTATCCGGACAACCTCCCTGCCATACTGAATATCGGACAAGGTTCTCCAACCAATCTGATCAGCAGCTATAATGCCCGTTTTCCTGAGAAATACCGCAGAGGACTTCTGGCTTTTGACTGGACCTTTGGAATTATCTATTCTGTACAACTTATCCCTGACGGCTCTTCCTATAAAACAAAAGCAGAAGAATTTCTGTCAGGACAGCCGCTTCCGCTTACCGATGGTGTGATCGGTCCCGACGGAGCATTGTATTTTTTAACAGGAGGAAGAGATCTGGAATCTGATCTTTACAGAGTATATTACGGAGACAATAGCCTGCCCAATAATGAGCTGGAAAGCAAGTCATCTCCGGCAATCCTCGAAGCACGTAACCTGAGAAAACAGCTGGAAGAGTTTCAGGGTGCAGCCAATCCGGAAGCCATAAAACTGGCCTGGCCAAATCTGAAGAATAAAGACCGTTTTATCCGTTACGCAGCAAGAATTGCTGTGGAGCACCAGCCAGTAGCCCAGTGGCAGGAAAAAGCCCTTAGTGAAAAAGATCCGATCATACTGCTGCAATCCATGGTAGCTCTTGCCAGAAATGGAAGTAAAGAACTAAACAGCAGAATGCTGAATGCGCTGATGCAGATCAACTACTGGTCACTTACCGAAGCACAGCAAGTCGATCTGCTTCGGGCATTTGAACTGACCGTGTTGCGTACAGGAAAACCATCACCAGCCGATCAGCTCAAACTGAGTAAATACCTGAATGCCTATTTCCCGGCCAAAAGCAATGAAATCAACCGGCTCATGACCAAGGTCCTTGTCTATATCGGAGATGCGCAGGTAATTCCAAAAACCATGGCCCTGATCAATATCGCTAAAGATGACGAAGCAGACCAGAAAGGCATTACCAGTTCTTCAGACCTTATCTTAAAGAATCCACAATACGGACTGGATATTGCCAAGACACTGTCTAAAACACCACCGGCACAGCAGATTTACTATGCCGTAGCCTTGAGTGAAGCCAAAAAGGGCTGGACACCAGTATTGCGTGAGAAGTATTTTAAATGGTTTTATAATGCATTTACCTACAAAGGAGGTAACAGTTATATTGGATTTATAGATGAGGCCCGTAAAATGGCCCTGAAGAATGTTTCCAAAGAACAGTACGCACATTTCAACAAACTCTCAGGAGATGGTCTGGTGGCCAACAAGCAACTCAAACTGGCCGACGTCACCCAGCCAAAAGGACCGGGAAGAGACTGGAAGCTGGACGATGCCATGGCTGTTGTAAAAGACAGTCTGACTGGCAGAGATTTCAAAAATGGCAAGATGATGTTTGCAGCTACCCTTTGCAGTTCCTGCCATAGCACAGGTGGAGAGGGCGGATCAGTAGGGCCTGACCTGACCAACCTGGGTACAAGATTTACAGAAAAAGACATCCTGGAATCCATCATCAGCCCAAGTAAAGTTATTTCGGATCAATATGCGGCAAAGGTTTACAATCTGAAAGACGGCAGTTCCATCTTAGGCAGGTTCAAAAGCGAAACCAAAGACAAGATCTTCATTTCGCAGAATCCTTTTTCACCGCAAACCTTACGTGAGATCAATAAAAAAGATATCGTAGTTACTTCTGTATCCAAACTTTCTATTATGATGCCGGGTATGATCAATGGCCTTAATAAAGAAGAACTGAAGGATTTGATGGCCTATTTGATCTCAGGAGGAAATAAGGACAACAAGGTTTTCAAATCAACAGGTAAATAGAATTTCAATGTAATTTTCTGGTTTTAAACCAGCAGAAAATGTGATTTAAGAGCTGATTTTGTTAGTTTAGAAAAATCCGGTAACATTTGCCGGCTTTTTCTAAACACAAAATCAGGTTTTTTTTAATGGAATTATACTATTCATTCTCTGTCCTTATTGTTCTAGCCTCCTTCTTCGCTTATTTAAACCTTCGGTATCTTAAACTGCCCTCTACCATTGGAATCATGATCATTGCCATGGTCACTTCCATACTGATGGTTATCACCGGAAACCTGTTTCCTAAAACCTTTAGCCACTTTTCCGCTCTGCTTCAGGATGTTGATTTTACTGAAGTTCTGATGGGAGCCATGCTTAATTTTTTACTCTTCGCCGGTGCGATTCATATCAATCTTAAGGATTTACGTGAACAAAGAGGCCCTGTTATTATTTTCTCCACGGTAAGCGTGGTGATCTCTACTTTTGCAGTAGCAGGGCTGTTGTATTATATCGCTCCCCTGTTACATATAGAACTTCCTTTTATCTTCTGTCTTTTATTCGGGGCACTGATCTCCCCAACCGATCCCATCGCGGTAATGGGTGTACTCAAAGAAGCAAAGGTGCGTAAGTCTCTGGAAACGAAAGTAGCCGGAGAATCCCTGTTTAACGATGGAGTTGCAGTAGTGGTATTTGCGGTCATCCTGCAACTGACGCAGAACAGTGAAATGGAAATTTCCATTGCCCATATTTCATGGCTACTCGTTAAAGAAGCTGTTGGAGGTTTCCTCCTGGGAACTTTACTGGGTATAGGTGCTTCAAATGCCATTCGTAAGATTGATGACTACAAAGTATCCGTTTTGATCACCTTATCAGTCGTCATGGGAGGGTACCTCATCGCACATTCCATACACATCTCCGGCCCCCTGACTATGGTTGCAGCAGGTTTAGTGATCGGGAATTATGGCAAGCGTACCGCGATGTCAGAAACGACAAAAGACTATCTGAATAAATTCTGGGAGCTGATAGATGAGATTCTGAATGCGGTTCTTTTTCTCTTCATCGGATTTGAATTGCTGATCATCCAAAACATTTCAGGTTACTGGGTTATCGGTGCAGTGGCCATCTTAATCGTATTATTTTCCAGATTCCTGTCCATATACATTCCGGTACTGCTGGTGCCCTTTAAAAATAAATTCAGCAACGGAACGATCAAGATCCTGGTCTGGGGAGGGTTAAGAGGTGGTGTCTCCATTGCCCTTGCCTTGTCCATGGACGAAAGCCCTTATAAAGCAACTCTGATCGCCACTACTTACTTTGTAGTTGTGTTTTCCATCATCGTACAGGGCTTAACCGTCGGGAAGTTTGCTGCCAGAGTATTGTCAGCAGAAGAGGTCTGAAACCAGATCTCTTCTGCCTCAATTTATTCCGGCAGCAATAATTCCTTTCTTATCCCTGATAAAGATAGGTCATGGTTTTAACCTGCAGTCTGGTAAAATATCTTAACTCCCGAAATGTGCCGCAGCAGTTTCATCAAATATTGCAATGCTGAACAGCTTGTAACTTTTTCGAAAGGACAGTCCTCTGGTTACCTGAATTTCATAGCTTGGCAGGATGATGAAATATTACGCTTTTCTACTTTTTCTACTTGTCCATAGCGTATGCCAGGCTCAGGACAACCGGAAAGAAGTAGTCTCTTTCGAAGACGCCTATAAACGCAAATATAATGTCACAAAGCTTATTGGAGAACGGCCAAGGATGGATGGCAGGCTCGATGAAGATATATGGCAGAATAAAGGGCAGTGGTCTGAAAAGTTTTCGCAAGTTATTCCCTTTGAACGTGTATATACCGGATCCTGGACACGAATGAAGATTTTCTACGACAATGAAAATATTTATGTAGGGGTTTATTGTAAAGATGAACACCCCGCGAACATGAATGCTTTTATTGGGAACAGAGATGATAACAGTAATGGCGATCTGATCAGCATTGCATTTGATACCTACCATGATTATCGTGTAGCTCCGGAATTTAACATCAATTTAGGGGGAAATAAGACAGACCTCACTGTTACCGATAAGCTCTCGGTAAATTTGAGCTGGAATGCGGTATGGGAGGGGCGAACACATGTCAACCTTGCGGATTCTTCCTGGACGGCAGAACTTCGCATTCCTTTCAGTCAGTTGAGATATAACCAGAAAAATACAGATGGGATCTGGGGGTTACATGTCAGGCGTATTATCCGTAAAAATAACGAAGTTCAGAATTGGAGTTTGATACCGATCAAGAATAATGGCCATGTTTTTTCTTTCGGAGAAATGCATGGAATGACCGATTTGCCAAAGCCCAGAGGGATAGAGTTCTTACCTCATGTGATGGGCAAATATCTCAACGAACCTGTCATACCCAATAGCCCTTTTCAGAAAGGGAGTGCCTGGACAGGCAGTGCCGGTTTGGATGTTAAAGCAGCATTAAGCGATTTTACAATGGATTTGACGATCAATCCCGATTACGGACAGGTGGAGCTGGATCCTTCTGTGATGAATCTATCCGCATATGAAATATTCTACGATGAGAAAAGACCATTTTTCCTTGAAGGAAAGCACATTCTGGAATTTAATAACAATGAGGATGGGATGATGTTCTATTCGCGGCGGATAGGGGCTATGCCTTCTTATCGCCCTAAGGATATAGACAATATTGAAAATTATGCGAGTTCACCAACTTTTATACCAATCATTGGCGCCTTAAAGCTGACGGGTACCAATAGAAAGGGAGTAACGATTGGTGTTTTAGAGAGCGTTACCGCTCAAACATCGTCAAGGGTTAGCCGTAATGGGGTATACGATAGCGAGGTGACTGAGCCATTAACCAATTACACAGTAGCAAGGGTTCAGAAGAACTGGGAAGGAAATACCTTGTTAGGTGCCATGGTTACCTCTGTAAACCGAAATCTCGGAAAAGATCATTTAAAGGAGGGAATGATTGACAATGCATTTACAACAGGGCTGGACTTTACGCAGTATTTTGCAAATCGTTTGTACTATATAGATGCCAAAAGCATGTTTAGCACCTTACACGGTTCTCAGCAGGCTATATTAAATAAAAAGATGAATGCGACCCACTATTTTCACAGAGCATCAGGGGCTGACTACTTGAATCTTGATCCCGATAAAAATACCTTGCAAGGTACAGGAGGGTATGTAAAATTGGGTAAGAGGGGAAATGCCCAATGGAATTTCTCGGAGACCTTCAGCTGGTCATCACCGGGATTTGACTTAAATGATGTAGGATACCTCAGAGAATCTGATTTCAAGTCCAACGAAACCGAAATCGTACTTCGGAAAACAGATCCCTGGGGACCTTTCAGATTTGCAGGAATCAATCTGACTCAGAAAAATGTCTGGAACTATGGGGGAAATCCGATAAATAACGGTGTCGCACTCCGCTGGCGCAGTTTAAGTATAAAACACCGGTTTGAAATGGATGTGAAGGAATCATATAATTGGAATACGGTCGATAGCCGCAGGCTAAGAGGTGGACCAGACATGAGATATAACCCCAACTTTGAAACGAATGCTACCTTTAATACCGATCGGGCTAAAAAAGTGGTGTTCAGGCTGAATTATATTGGACGGCACTTTTTAAAGCAGGAGACAAGCTATAATGAATTACGTCCCAGTATGATTTTCCGGTTAGGGAATCATGTTCTGCTCACGGGACAGCTCAACTATGCCCGGAATAGTGACGATCTGCAATATGTAAATACCATTGCCCCATCAGGTAGCGGTGCCGATCATACCGAATATGTTATGGGACGGATGAAGCAGGAAACTTATGGCCTGACTTTGAATCTGCAATTGAATCTCACGCCAGATTTTTCTATTCAATACTATGGTTCTCCATTCACGTCTGTCGCTAAATACGACAAATTTAAACTGGCAGCAGATACCCGGTCATCCAATTACCAGGAGCGCTTTTCCAAATTTAAAGATAACGAGATCAGTTATCATGCCGGTAGTTATACTGTTGATAGAGGAAGCAATACCATCTCCTTCAAAGACCCTAATTTTAGCTTTAACGAATTCCGTTCTAACCTGGTTGCACGCTGGGAATTCCTGCCCGGGTCTTCGATGTATTTTGTTTGGGAGAATAATCGATCCAATCAAGAAGATATCTATCATCCGGGTTGGGGAAGCAATTTAGATAGGATATTCGGATTGCCGGCTACCAACACTTTTTTGATGAAGGTCAACTATTGGTTTACCCTGTAAGGAGGATTTCCTATCTCGTTCTTATACACTTGCGCCAATGCTTCGTCTTGTCCTTCTACATAGTTTTTGATCGAATACTTCACAGCGAAACACGGATCAAGTCATAAACTTGTGGGGCAGGCTCTTTTTTAAGCATACATTTGTGTTAGGCGATACAGGAAGAATTCGATACTCCTTACCCCTCAAAACTGACTTCTGAAAACTTTGATTTTGGCATTGAAGGATTCTGCTGAGGCCTTAGTCGATCTCTTATCAAAGTAGTTCAGTATGGTTTCATAATGATGTTTGATCGAACGTGATATCGTATTGAACGACTTAAATCCAGATTGACTGACACTCTCATGCCACTTGGTCAGGTTTGCCGGGCCATAAATTTTCTCTGTCGTTTTCTCAAAGATATTGCCAGCCATATCAAGGGTAATCTCGGTGACTCTTTTACGAAGCTTTTCAGGAATCTTCTGCAGCACTTCAATTACAATGTCGGCTTTTGTGCCTGCAATAATGGCTACAATAGCTCCTGTTACCGGATCTAGATGTTTTTTACACTTTTGATTCAAGTTCTCCTGGTTCTATAGTAACAAATTTGATGGAAATCCCATTGAGATTCCCAAGGGGCATCCGAGATCCGGGCCATTACCTACCGTAAAGGAAAGCTTGTCGGTCGTTTATTGACCGTTACACTTGAAAGTTTAAAAAAACGTCTTTAAACTAAAAAAAAAAGCTATTTTCTTCCTGCTGTTCAATAATCGGACATCATTCACCCTGTTTATACGGTAATTAAAATCATTTGATTTACAGTGCTTACTGGCCATTTTTAGTTTTTATAACTTGTGTATACAAGGTTGAAAAAATATTTGCTTAATCTTGTATATACAAGTTGTTTTGTTTAAGTTTGATATACGATGCTTTAAAAGTGTTGTGAAAACCAAATTTAAACAAACCTGTATCCCCGATGAATTCAAAATCTGCTTTGATTTTTTTGAACATTCTAGGTATTAATCCATGGAAATTTTGGGCAATTCATCCGGATGACTCTGGGCTTGTAGGCCTGGTCATGGGCGATCTTCCCGACAAAGCATGGGGTGTCGCCGAATATGCTATACCGCCTTCATTCATGGATTTAAATACCTCAACATATAACCAGACATTATGAAAAGATTTTTTTTATACAGCATTTCATTCCTCGTGCTTACTGTTTTCAGCAAGCACGTTTTTGCTCAGCAAGCCGCCAATGATGATCTTGTTCAATGGGTTAATCCTTTAATGGGCACAGATTCTAAAGTTGAATTGTCTAATGGCAATCAGTATCCTGTAATAGCGCTTCCCTGGGGAATGAACTTCTGGTCTCCACAGACAGGGAAAATGGGTGATGGCTGGCTTTATACTTACAATGCGCAGAAAATAAGAGGCTTAAAACAAACACACCAGGCGAGCGTATGGATCGGTGACTATGGACAATTTTCCATTATGCCTGTTACCGGAAAACTAAAAGTAAATGAGGAGGAGCGTGCTAGCTGGTTTTCTCATAAAGCTGAAGTGGTGAAACCGAATTATTATAGTGTATATCTCGCTGAGCATGATGTTAGCGCAGAAATTACTCCAACCGAGCGGGCTGCAGCATTCCGGTTTACTTTTCCTCAAACAGACAGTGCGTTTCTGGTCATAGACGCGTTTGATAAAGGATCATACGTCAAAATTGTCCCTGAGCGCAACCAGATTATCGGATACACGACGAAAAACAGCGGTGGTGTTCCGGAAAATTTCAAAAATTATTTTGTACTGACTTTTGATAAGGCTTTTACTTATGAGGCTGTTTTTGACAACCAGACAAAAATGCCGGGCCTGGAATATAAAGGCAATCATGCTCTTGCAGTAATCGGCTTCAAAACAAAAAAAGGTGAACAGGTGAACATACAGGTAGCATCCTCCTTTATAAGCCATGAGCAGGCAATTTTAAATCTGGAGGAGATTGGCAATGACAGTTTTGATGTGGTAAAGGCAAAAGGAGAAAAAATATGGAATCAGGAACTGAGCAGAATTAAAATAGAGGCGGAGAATACCGATCAGGTAAAGACCTTTTACTCCTGCCTTTACCGCACACTGCTTTATCCCCGGAAATTTTACGAATACAATGCCAGGAAAGAAATTGTTCATTATAGTCCCTATAACGGTAAGGTATTGCCGGGATATATGTTTACCGATAACGGATTCTGGGATACTTTCAGAGCAGTATTCCCATTTTACAACCTGATGTACCCATCTTTGAATGAAAAAATCATGGCAGGGCTGGTGAATACATATAATGAAAGTGGCTGGCTGCCGGAATGGGCCAGTCCGGGTCACCGGGACTGTATGATTGGTTCTAACTCCGCTTCCATCATAGCCGATGCATATTTAAAGGGAAGACGGGGTTTTGATGTCAACACTTTGTATGCAGCAATTCTTAAAAACACGGAGAACGAGGGACCTCTAAATTCAGTGGGGCGTAAAGGAGCGAAATATTATAATGATTTGGGGTACGTACCCTATGACGTAAATATTAACGAAAACGCCGCCCGGACACTTGAATATGCCAATGCTGACTTTGCTATTTATAAACTTGCCAAAGCACTGAACCGGCCGCAGAAGGAAGTGGAACTATTTAAAAAGAGGAGTTTAAATTATAAAAACCTTTTTGACCCGTCGACCGGTTTGATGCGCGGTAAAAATAAAAATGGCCAGTTTCAAACTCCTTTTAATCCTTTTAAATGGGGTGATGCATTTACAGAAGGCAATAGCTGGCATTACAGCTGGTCCGTTTTACATGATGTTGAGGGGCTGGTGAAGCTAATGGGCGGAGCTGAAAAATTCACCACCAAGCTGGATTCCGTATTTGTTTTGCCACCAGTATTTGATGAAAGCTATTATGGGCAGGTGATCCACGAAATCAGGGAGATGCAAATTATGAATATGGGCCAGTATGCACATGGCAATCAACCTATACAACATATGATTTATTTATATAACTATGCCGGGCAGCCCTGGAAATCCCAGTACTGGGCAAGGGAAGTGATGGATAAATTATATAAACCCAATCCTGATGGCTACTGCGGAGATGAAGACAATGGGCAAACCTCTGCCTGGTACGTGTTTTCTGCGATGGGCTTCTATCCGGTAAGCCCGGGCACAGATGAATACGTACTGGGTGCTCCGCTGTTTAAAAAGGTGCAGATGACTCTGGAAAATGGGAAGCAGGTCAATATCAACGCCCCTAAAAACAGCAGGCAGACGAGGTATGTTCAAAGTTTGAAATTCAATGGCGGTGCCTATACCAAAAACTGGTTTGGTTATGATGCCCTGATGAAGGGTGGTGTGATAGATTATGTCATGGGAGACAAACCTAATGTTAGCCGTGGCCTGAAAACTGAAGATTTGCCTTATTCTTTATCAAACGAAAAATAAGCTAAAGGATATTGGGTGTACCCGTTGTATTTAACCAAATATAAAACTATGGATCAAACTAAGATACCATTACTGGCAATGCTATTTCTATTGTTTAGTTCTTACTGCGGAGCTCAATATCAGACAACTGTTCATTCCGGGGAAAGAACAACCTTTCAAACAGGCTCGTCCTGGAGACCAGAACTGGATGTGAGGTCAGACGCAGTTATGGTTTATGGTATAGGAAGCTCTGAAACTGAATTCAGGCAGCGGGTGAAGTCCTGGAAAGACCGAGGGTATGCAGTGCATTTTATGACCGGTATATCATGGGGAGGGTATCATGATTACTTCAATGGCAAATTTGACGGGAAGAAACATTTTGAGAATAGCCAGGTAGACATTAAAGGGGACACGATATGGCACGGAAGTAAAGTGCCATATATAGTTCCAAACGAAAGTTATGCCAACTATATTAAGACTATAGTTAAGCGGGCAATAGACGCTGGAGTAACAGCGATATTTTTGGAGGAGCCTGAATTCTGGACACAGGCAGGCTACAGTGATTCATTTAAAACAGAATGGCAGCATTATTATGGCAAACCATGGATTGCCCAGCATACCTCTCCTGAGGCAACTTATTTATCCTCCAAATTAAAATACCAGTTGTATTTTAATGTATTGAAGGAAGTCTTTACATACATTAAAGCTTACAGTAAAGATATCAGGCGGGATGTAAAATGTTATGTGCCGACACACTTCTTTTGAATTACACTTCCTGGGGAATTGTCAGTCCGCAGGCGAGTTTGGCCCAGCTTGAAGGGATGGACGGTTACATTGCCCAGGTATGGACTGGAACTGCCAGGGTAGCAAACTGGTACAACGGCATAGAAAAAGAACGGGTATTTGAAAACGCCTTTCTTGAATATGGCTCGATGATCTCTATGGTTGAACCAACCGGAAGAAAAATGTTTCTGCTAACAGACCCTGTTGAAGACGCGCCCCGCACCTGGGATGATTACAAACGAAATTATCAGGCAACTTTTGTTGCTCAGCTCATGTATCCTAAATTCAGCGACTATCAGGTTATGCCCTGGCCGGAGAGAATTTATCTGGGGAAATACAAACTGGAGAATAATGAGGTCCCTCAACCTATTTCACCTCAATACGCTGCTCAAATGCAGCTGATGATCAATACACTTAACAATATTCCGATTTCTGAAAATCAGCTAAGCGGATCCCGGGGTATAGGCATACTGATGACCAATTCAATTATGTTTCAGCGGTTTCCAATTCATGATAACTACAGTGATCCCGGACTGTCGAATTTTTATGGAATGGTGCTTCCCCTACTTAAAAGAGGGATACCTATAAAAACTGTGCATATGGAAAATCTGGGCTGGAAGAATTCTCTGAAAGATATTAAAGTGTTAATCATGAGCTATACAAATATGAAACCACTTTCACCGGAAAGCCATGACCTGCTGGCTGTTTGGATAAAAGATGGAGGTATTCTGATCTATTGCAGCAGGAATGATGACCCCTTTCAGCAGGTAAAAGAATGGTGGAATTCTGATGGGCTGAGTTATCAGTACCCCATAGCTGATCTCTACCGGAAAATTGGTGCTCCGCTGGCAGGTCAGGAAAAGTTCAATTACGGAAAAGGAACAATTTACCGGCTGCAGCAAAACCCCAAGGAATTTGTGCTCAAACAGGGCGGGGATGCTCACTACTGGATGGCAGTCTCGAAGGCCTACAGCAAATCCGGCAGTAAACTGTTAGTGAAAAACAATTTTTTCCTGGAACGTGGCCCTTACACCATCGCCTCAGTGATGCAGGAAAGTGTCTCAAATGATTCTCTACACATTAAAGGAAAATTCATTGATTTGTTTGATCCGGAGCTGACAGTACTGAATGGTAAGACGGTTTTACCTGGAGAGCAAACATTCCTTTACAGTCTGGACCATATCTCCAATAAAACTACACCACAAGTGCTTTGCGCCGGAGCAAGGATTTATAATCAAAAGCATAGCTCATCATCTTACTCGTTCCTCACCAAAGGACCTCAGGGAACACCAAACGTCATGCGGGTGTATTTGCCACGCAAGCCGCTAAAAATGGAACTGATAGATTCAAACCAGTCTGGGGTTAACCCCGCTAAGAAATATTGGGACGCTTCCTCATCAACTTACTTTTTAGAATATAACAACAGCAGCGACGGTATCATAGTGAAACTGCATATGTAAATAATCTTCAACCAAATAACTAAACCAAATATTTAAAAACAATTGTATGAGAAAAAAGTACTTAAAACTTGGCCCCGTCTCTCTTATGCGGATTAAGTGGCAGATGTTGATGATGTTGTTCTGCAGTGTTCTGCTCAACAACAAGGTCTGTGCGCTTCCTGTTCCGAATTTCCAGGAGGAGATCATGGTTAAAGGGGTCGTAAGTGATGAAAAGGGTCCGATTGCCGGCGTATCTGTGGTTCTGAAGTCAGCTGCCGGCAGAGGTGTAACCACTGACAAAGACGGTGCCTATACACTGAGCGTACCCAAGGATGGAGTACTGGTTTTTACTTTTATCGGCTATAAGGAACAGGTCGTAAATGTTGAGGGCAAAACTGAACTCAATGTTGTACTTGAAGCCAGCGATAATCTATTGGATGAGCTCACTGTGGTCGCCTACGGGGTACAGAAAAAGGAAAGCGTAGTCAGTTCGATTTCAACGGTAAAAGTAAGTGAGCTGAAGGTTCCTACACGGTCCCTAACCAATGCGCTTGCAGGAAGGGTTGCCGGTGTGATAGCTGTTCAGCGTTCCGGGGAACCTGGCAATGATGATGCTCAATTCTGGATCAGAGGAGTCAGTACATTCGGTGCGGGGTCCAGCCCGTTGGTATTAGTAGATGGAATAGAAAGGCCATTGAGCAACATTGAACCCGAAGAAATAGAAACGTTTTCTGTCTTGAAAGATGCATCCGCTACAGCCGTCTATGGAATCAGAGGGGCGAATGGTGTCATTTTGGTGAATACCAGAAAGGGAGCGAATAAGGCACCTTCCATCAACTTTAAGCTGGAATCAGGCATGACTTCTCCTACACAATTGCCAAAGCTGGCTAATGCTGCGACTGTTTATGAGCTTTACAATGAAGCTAACTTAAATACCAATCCATTTTTCAATAGTCAGTACACTCCGGAGATTATTGAACGCTACAAAAGCGGGGTAGATCCTATCCTGTATCCTGATGTTGACTGGATTGGTACGATGCTGAAGAAAAACGCAAGAAACAGCAGGGCAAACCTGAACATTTCAGGCGGCGGGGACGTTTCCAAGTATTTCGTATCCGCCACCTATTACGGAGAAGACGGAATTTGGAAGGCGGATAACCTGAATGCTTACAATACTAATGCAAATCTAAAAAGATACAACTTCAGGGCCAATGTGGATATCAAGCTGAACAAGTATACCGACCTTAGTCTTGGCCTGGGTGGAATTATGATCACGCAGAATTTCCCTGGAAGATCGAGTGATGACATCTGGAATGTCATCATGACCACCAATCCGGGTGATTATATTCCTATGTATGACAATCCGGACGGATCCGGTAAGGTATTTGGGGGTAGCGGCAATGAAGCTGTGCGCAGTCCTTACGCGGACCTGGTCAACACGGGATACCAAACTACCTGGAGAAACAACATTCAATCCAATATTACGCTGAAACATGACCTTTCCCGTCTTACCCGCGGATTGAATGTTTCAGGAATGTTTGCCTTCGATGCGGACAATTACCATAACATCCAAAGAGTACGAAATATGGGTGATATGTACAGACTGACCGGACGCGATAGCGATGGTAAGCTCATTTTAAACAGGTATTTTGATGGACAGGAAGATTTGAATTTTGGCCGGCAGTCCGCCGGGACAAGAAGAATCTATACCCAGGCCAATATCAATTATGACCGAACTTTCAGTGACCATACGGTAAGTGCACTGGTGCTATTCAACCGCCAGGATTTTGTGGACGCCTCAGCGGGCAGTTCCATAGATGCTTTACCCAACCGTTTCCAGGGACTGGTAGGCAGAACTACATATTCATATAAAAGCCGGTATTTTGCGGAGTTTAGTGCTGGCTACAATGGATCTGAGAATTTTCCCAAAGGAAGCAGATACGGATTTTTCCCTTCTGTAGCCCTTGGCTGGATTGTCTCTGAGGAATCCTTCTTTAAAAACAATATTAATTTTATCGAATTCTTTAAACTGCGAGGATCCTTTGGTTACAAGGGGAATGATCAGATCGGCGGACGGAGATTCGCTTATCTGACAACCATTGGTGGTGGAAACGGTGGCTGGAGATATGGTCTGGACGGCGGAAATGCCTACGGTGGCAAAGGTGAAGACGATTGGGGCGTAAACCTGACCTGGGAGCGTGAGAAGGAAACCAACCTTGGCTTTGAAGCACGTTTCTTAAAAGGATTTTACCTGCAGGCAGATGTTTTCAACAGGCACCGTACCGGTATATTTCTGTCCAGAAATGCACTGCCGCAAATCTTAGGACTTACCAAAACACCATGGGGTAATCTCGGTGAAATGAATAATAAAGGAGTGGACGCAACTCTTGAGTACCGGAAGATGGTTGGTGCGTTCGACATCTCTCTCAGAGGTAACTTCACCTTTGCCAAGAACCGAATCATTGAGAATGACTTGCCGGATACCAGATATGCCTATCAGGATCAGAGAGGATTGAGATTTGGTCAGCCGATGGGTCTAAAGGCACTTGGCTTGTATAAGGACGAAGAATTTGTCAATATAGAGCAGGGGATTTTAAGGGGTGATCTACCGGAACCTAATTTTGGAAACAAGGTAAAACCGGGCGACATCAAATATGCAGATATCAATGGCGATGGTTTACTGGATTCCTATGACATGGTGCCAATCGGTAACCCGGGAAATCCGGAAATCATTTATGGATTTGGTACCAGCATCAGCTTCAAAAGCTTTGATGTGTCAGCCTTTTTGCAGGGATCAGGTAATATGGATTTCATGCTTGGGGGAGTTGGATTTGTGCCGTTCATGGAAGTGCTGGGCAGAGGTGCGATTAGCCAGCTCGCTACAGACAGGTGGTCACCAGGCAACCCAAGCCAGGATGTATTATTTCCCCGCCTGAGTTATGGTCAGAATCCTAACAACTATCAGCCCTCTACCTGGTGGCAGCGGGATGCCAGTTACCTGAGGCTGAAGTCTGTAGAACTCGGCTATACTTTGCCTAAATCTTTAACTACCAGGGTTAAAATACAAACACTAAGAGTTTATGCCAGCGGATTCAATCTGTATACCTGGAGTAAGTTTAAATACTGGGACCCTGAATTAGGTTCAGGAAACGGCGCTAAGTATCCAATTCAGAAAACCTTCAATTTAGGTGTAAACGTTAATTTTTAATTCATATCGTTATGAAAAATATAAAATTGTTCTTAATCCCATGCATTTTACTACTAGTTACTTCCTGTAAAAAAGACTTTTTGGACAGACAGCCGGATGATATGCTAAATCTCAATGATGTCTTTGCTAAAGCAAAATATACAGAAGAGTATCTGGCAAATGTTTACAGCTATTTACCAAATGAGTCTAATGCAGACGCAGAAAATATGACAGGCGCTTCCGACGAAGCAAAATTCTCAAATATTTATGTCCCTTCAACCGATCTGAATACCGGAAACTGGGGACCGACACGTGTTCCCTATGAAGGATGGGGAAAATATTACCGTGCGATCCGGTCAGCTAGTGTATTTATTGAAAGAGTAGGAGAAAATAAAGAATTGACTGAAAGCGTGAAATCCCAATACAAAGCGGAGGCGAGATTTCTTCGAGCATTCTATTACTTTTTGCTCATGCGTCAATACGGTCCGGTTGTCATTATGGATGAGATCATTCCCGTGGATGCAGAACCTAAAGACATTCAAAGACCAAGAAATACTTATGATGAGTGCGTGGATTACGTTGTTAATGAGTTAAATGCCGCTCAGGAGTTCCTGCCGCGAAAGGTAACGGACAACAGTCAGCTCAGCAGACCTGACCAGCTCACCTGTATGGCCTTAAAATCAAGGGTTCTGTTGTATGCAGCAAGTCCCTTGTTCAACGGTAATTCAGAAATGTCCTCGCTTAGAAGTAAAGAAGGAGTTCCCCTGATTAACCAGAATTATATCGCTGATAAATGGGCAAAGGCCGCTGAGGCCGCAAAATTGCTTATTGACGCTATGCCAGGAGGTTTATACAAGAAAAATGATGCGAATGGGAATTATGATGCATTTGCTTCCTACAGGGACATTTACTTCGACCGCTGGAATAAAGAGGTCATATGGGCACGACATTCACTGGGTGCCTCTGGTACCTGGGAATGGAACGGCGGATTGATACAGGTAGCCGGCTATGCAAATTATGGAGCAACCCAACAACTTGTTGACGCATTCTTTATGGCTAACGGTGAAAGCCCGGTCCTTGGTTACAACTCAGATAACCAACCCATCATCAATTCCAATTCAGGCTATGTGGAGTCAGGACCTTCAGCGGTGGCTACTCCCTATACACGCGCCGGAGTATGGAATATGTATGTAAACCGGGAACCAAGGTTTTACGCAACCATTACTTTTAGCGGATCTGAATGGGTATATAAAGGTGCCGACGGTAAAACACCACTATACGCTGAGTTTTTCGCTACAGGTAAAGACGGATTGCAAGGTGGTGCAAGGGGAATGGATCCAACAAAAAGTGGTTATGTCATCCGTAAATATGTCAGCCCGAATTCCGATGTTTTCAACAGAAAATTATTTGATAATGCCGCATGGCTATTTTTCAGGTTAGGCGAAATCTATCTGAACTATGCTGAAGCTTTAAATGAAAGCAGCCCCGGACACCCGGACATTCTAAAATACGTGAACCTGATCAGGGAAAGAGCAGGCATACCTCAATACGGTACCGGACCAAACGCACTGCCGGTACCAAGTTCACAGGACGAAGTAAGGCGGAAGATTATTGCGGAACGCCGTGTCGAACTCGTTTTCGAATCTCACAGGCTTTTTGACACCAGAAGATGGAAAATAGCCCCTCAGACAGATGGCGGCCCAATGTACGGACTCGACATGAATGCAGGTACAAGCCTGGCTGATCCTGCCTTTTATGTGCGAAGAGTATTTGAGCGCAGGACTTTTGATCGAAAACATTATTTATGGCCAATACATCAGAATGAGCTGGACCGGGACAAAGCACTGGTTCAAAACCCGGGATGGTAATATTTATAAGCAAAAAATTTTAAAATCATAGTATATGAGACTATTTAAAAAGAGTTCAGGATGGCTACTGGTATGTTCCTTGTTGTTCATATTGTCCTGCACCAAGACGGGCAGCCTGGTCAAACCTGACTTATTGCCAGGAGCAATGGTGTACATAGGAGGTTCTGACCAGTTAATAAACATACCTGAGGCAAAAGGGAGAAACGCGACTTACGAAATTGATCAGCTCAACCAGCAGGTCATCGTCAATCTTGTTGTAGGCCGTTCCGGCTTTCAGGAAAAAGAGGGGTTTACTGCTGAGGTAGTAGTTAGTAATGATTCGGTTTCTAATCTGATTTCATCTGGAAAGCTTGATAATGTGATACTGTTGAATTCAAGCATGTATATTCTGGATGAGACCGTAAACGTTCAGCCTAAAACCGATGGCGGTGTAATTCAGCTGAAATTAAATATGAAAGAGATCGGCGATATTGGAAAAAAAAGACTGGCACTTGGAATTAAAATCCAGAATCCCTCAAAGTACACAGTCAATCCCAAATTTGAGCAGGCGATCCTGCTGATCGATTACAGAGCGATTGTAGGGATAGCATGTCAGCCGGATGTGGATGCGGAAGGAAGAATATTCTTCGATTTTCAAAATGAGGGTTCCCTTGAGCCCTGGTTTGGTGGCGGTGTGGATTTCAAATTTATCGGGCCGGGTAAGGTTCAGGCAGTACGCAACAATAATGATGGCTACGGGTTGGCGGTTTTGAGGGATAACGCCTATACCTATAATCTGGGTACCCATCCCGTGGTAGCCATCCGTGTCTATGAAACTCCTACCGAAGGCGCATGGTGGGTCAGGTTTTATGACGGCACTAAAGATCATGATCTTCAACCTGCGGATGCCATAGTCAAGCCAGTATCAGATGGTTCAAAGATTTACTACTGGAATATGCCACAAAGAACGGGCTTAACCGGTGTGCAGAAAACCAACGTTATGACTGTTGTCATCGGTGCCAGAGGTCAATCCCTGACATTTGGCTGGATAAAAAGCTATGAAGAGGAGGTTGTTGTTGATCAGTGCATTAACAATTAGCAAACAAACACCATGTGCACAAAAACCAATAAAAGAATAATTACGAGGCAATTGGGAATATTAACGCTGTTCATTTGTATGAGCAGCTTAATTTCCACCGGATCAAAGGCGAGTCCCGTAAATGAACATTCCATCAAATCCTACCGGATATCCGATCTGGAATGGAGACTATGGGGGTACACTCCCGAAGGCTGGAGAAATAATTTTGACTTCAATAATCTGTCCGGCTCCTTTGCAGAATATCGCAACATCCCGGTTAAAGTACCGGGCTCAGTTCAGCTGGCACTCAAAAACGCAGGTGTGATCCAGGATTGGAATATTGGATTAAACAGCCTGAACAGCGAATGGGTGACCAATAGAAGCTGGATTTATACCGCCAGCATTCCCGACCAATGGATTGAACAAAATCAGATCATGCGTCTAAAATTAAAAGGATTGGATGGAAATGGTGTGATCCTGATTAACGGTAAGGAGATCGGAACTTTTAATAATGCTTTCATCACCTATAATATAGACGTCAGCACTGTATTAAAAAAGGCAGACAACAAAATCGCTATTGTATTCGGTATACCTCCAGCTTACCTTGGCCAGGTATACTGGACCTCGAAAATCAAAAACTGGAAACCGAGATTCAACTATGGCTGGGACTGGATGCCAAGAATTGTTCAGATCGGTATTTGGGATGATGTATTGCTGGAAGTATCGGATCCGGACCGGATGGAAATAGCAGACCTCGACATTAGCACCTCGGCAAGTCAATCCAGAGAACTTGGCAGCTTAGCAATTTCAATCAAAACGAGCGGGAATGCTCAGGACAATTCCAGAATAGAGATCCTGCTTAGTGAGACGCAAGGCAAAGTAATATTTAAAGAGTCTGTCCCATTTTCTTCATTTAAAACTAAAGAATGGAAATCGCTGAAAATAAAAAGATGGTGGCCTAACGGGGCAGGCAATCAGCCGCTGTATAAACTGAGCTGCAGGGTTTTGGATAATCAGGGTAAAGAAATACAGGTTTTAACCAAAACCATAGGTTTTAAACACATAGCCTGGCTCGCTGCTAAAAATGCTCCGGCTAAAGCCGACCCCTGGATTTGCAGTGTCAACAACATGCCCCTATTTCTGCAGGGAATCAACTGGACCCCAATTCGGCCTAATTTTGCAGATTTAACGGAGCCGGAATACAGAAAATTGCTGACTATCTATAAGGGTCTGGGAATAAATACACTTAGGGTTTGGGGAGGAGGTTTTCCGGAGAAAGAATGGTTTTATGACCTCTGTGATGCACTCGGCTTTTTAATTCAGCAGGACTTTCCGTTATCATCATCAGGACTGGATAATTACCCTCCTGTGTCGTTAACTGAGATTGATAATGCAGCAACCATCGCCAGACACTATATAAAAAGAAACAAACACCATGTTGCAATGCTGATGTGGTGCGGAGGTAATGAACTGTATGAAATGGGTGATCAACGGGCGGTAGATACAAGCCATCCGATGATAAAAAAGCTCGCTGAAATTGTGCAGACTGACGACCCAGGGCGACGTTTTGTCTCCGGTTCTCCATCAGGCAGGAATATTTCTGTAACGATGAGTAATATCGGCAGCGGAGAAAACTGGGATACACATGGTCCCTGGGGTTTACCCTTTACTACAGCCGAAAGATCAATGGACGAAGTCAGGCAATTCTGGTTAAAAGCAGATGCGCTGATGTTTTCCGAGGTCGGTGTTCCCGGTGCAATGTCGGCTGAGATGATCAATAAATATAAAGGAGCCTTAGAAGCTTTTCCGGCAACTTACAACAATCCATTATGGAACAGGGTAAACTGGTGGAATGAATGGGATGACTACCAGAAGTTCAAAAAAGGCGATAAAAATACCAGCCTCGGGGATTACGTAGATTGGAGCCAGAGGCGGCAGACAGAAGGACTTACCATCGCGCTGGCAACAACAAAAGCGAAATTTCCTGCGGTAGGTGGCATGCTACTCTGGATGGGACACGATAGTTTTCCCTGTCTGACCAACAATTCAATCATAGATTTTGACGGCAACCTCAAGCCTGCAGCACGTGCGCTGGAGAAAATATGGAAAACCAATCCGGAACAGCTACAAGCAAAGTCTCTAAAATGAAAAACCTATCATTTATTTAATCAACCTTAAACCAATAAATTATGAAACAAAATGTAATTAAACTCATGCTTTTTGTCTTGTTTTTCACTCAACTGAGCTGTGAAAAGCAAAAGCTTTTTTCGGGTGCGAAAGAACAGAAATCATCCTTTGGCATTCTCTCCGTACCCACTATGGATGACATCAATAATAACCTCGCATTTGTCAAAATGGACAAGATAAATACTTCGCTGGGATCAGCCTTTGGGATGCATTTCATTTCCACAGTTTGGGTAGGCAGTACTTTATACACTTACTATATTTCCCATCCAGCAGCAAATCCCTCTCTGTTTACAGTTGGTCTGGCAACCTCCACAGACGGAGTAAGCTTTACCAATCTGGGGGAGGTTTTACCTGTCGGCCCCGCTGGAAGCTGGGACGACCGTATTGCCAGTTTCCCAGGAATCTGGTACGATGGAGGCGTTTTCTACATGGTTTATGAAGGAGCAGGAACAGGAAGTACAGGTGATATCGGTCTGGCTACCTCTACCAATGGTATTAATTTCACCAAACAGGGGAAAATATTAACACACAATACGACCGGATGGGAAAGACAAAACATTGGTACACCCAGTCTGTATAAGAACGGCAGCACCTGGTATGTGTACTACCATGGTTTTGGTGTCAGCGCAGCGGGCGGACCAGACGATTGTCAGGTTGGCGTAGCGACAGGCACGAGCTTAACGAGTCTGACAAAACAACCTAATCCCATCATTCCTACAGCTGCCCTGGCCACAGTCTGGGATTCGGGAACTGTTGGACACCGGGATATTGTCTATGAGAATGGCGCATACTATATGGTTTACGAAGGAAGCACAGATCAGCCCTATCCGGGAGCAAGGTGGTCTTCAGGTTTTGCCAGGTCAACCGATCTGATCAACTGGACAAAATTGCCTTCTCAAAATGTTCTGGGGCAAACTGCATCCTATTTCGGCAACGATGGGCCAAGCTTTGTAAAACTAGGTGGTAAAACCTGGATTTATTACCGTCCGGATGGTGGCGGACCAACAGCAAGAGCAGAGATCGCTACAGAAACCTCAGGTGGTTTTGATGCCGAATGGAATATGTCCAGTCCCGGTATTGGTCATGTAATCGGTAAAACAGACGGAGACGGCTGGTCTGCAACAATAGGAGACCCAACTTCCCCGGGAGCCAATTATCTTTCATTTGGACCATACACATCCACACTTCCTTACGGGCATCATATTGCCACCTGGAAATTATGGATCGATAACAACACTGCCGATAACTCGGATATGGTCCGGCTGGAAGTATATGATGCCAGTACTTCTACGATCCTGTCACAACGTACAATTACCAGGAAAATGTGGAAGCAGCCAAACAGATATGAGTACTTCTCTGTCCCTTTTAAGAACACAAGTCCCGGAAATTCGATCGAACTGAGGGTGTTCTGGCTCAATCACAGTTATATTAAAATTCAGAAAATAGGAATCAGTTAGCAGGTATCAGGATGACTCATCGCAGGTTTTTTTATTTATCAGTAGCTTTTTTAGTAGTCATTTATGGCTTGCAGGCATGTAACAATTCGCCTGCAAGCCATCCTGTGCAAGCACAACTACCCGATACCATCAGCTATAATTTTCACGTCAGGCCGATTTTGTCCGATAAGTGCTTTGTGTGTCATGGTCCTGACGCCAATAAAAGAGAAGCGGGGTTAAGGCTGGATGTTCCGGAGGAAGCCTACAAGGCATTAAAGGAAACACCTTCCGCACATGCGCTGGTTCCCTTTAAGCCCAATGCATCGGAAGCTTTTTTGAGAATGGTATCAAAAGACTCCGCATTGATCATGCCCCCTAAAACTTCAAACCTAAAACTAACTGCTTTTGAAGTTTCGATCATCGAAAGGTGGATAAGTCAGGGAGCGAAATATGAACAGCACTGGGCCTTTACACCTCCGAACCTTCCAAAAATACCAGAGGTTAAAGACTCGTCCTGGCCTGAAAATGAAATCGACAACTTTGTTTTAAGTAAGCTGGACCAAATAGACATGTCTCCCAATCCTGAAGCGGACAAAGAAAAGTTACTCAAACGACTGAGTCTCGACCTCACTGGATTACCCCCTACACTGGAGATGATGGATAACTTTCTCCGTGATGTCAACGGCAAAACCTATGAAAGAACGGTCGACGCGCTGCTGAAAAGCCGGGAATACGGTGAGCGAATGGCACTTCACTGGCTGGACGTAGCGCGCTATGCAGACTCTCACGGCTATCAGGATGACAATTACCGCAGTCAGTGGCCCTGGCGAGATTGGGTGATTCATGCCTTCAATACCAATATGCCTTATGATAAATTCATCAGCTGGCAGTTTGCGGGTGACCTGATGCCAAATGCTACAAAAGAGCAGTTACTGGCTACAGGCTTCAATAGAAACCATAAAATTACCGAGGAAGGGGGTGTAATTGATGAAGAATACAGAGTAGAGTATGTCACTGACAGAACCAATACCTTTGGTAAAGCGATCATCGGAGTTACGCTGGAATGTGCTCATTGCCACGATCATAAATATGATCCCATTTCTCAGAAAGAGTACTATCAGGTTTATGCTTTTTTCAATAACGTTAAAGAAGTTGGTTTAGAATCCAGTGTTGGTGGTCCGGAAACCTATGCTAAAAAGCCGCTTATGGAAATCAGCAACGCTGATGTGAAAGAGATATTGAAATTTGTAAATAAAACCGATACCAATAAGCTGATTGTCTCTGTCATGGGAGATCAGGATACCCTCAGGAAATCGTATGTATTGAACAGAGGTGTATATGATGCACATGGCGAGCAAGTAGAGGCAGGAACACCAAAATCCCTGCTTTCCTTTAATAGTAAATTTCCTAAAAACCGACTTGGACTAACCCAATGGTTATTCGACCGTAAAAATCCCCTTACCTCAAGGGTATTTGTCAACCAGATCTGGCAGGAATTCTTTGGCAGAGGTATAGTTAAAACCTCCGGTGATTTTGGGATGCAGGGTGAACTTCCTTCGCATCCTGAACTGCTCGACTGGCTGGCCATAGACTTCATGGACAACGGATGGGATATCAAACGACTGGTTAAACAAATCGTTATGTCAGCCACTTATAAACAATCTGCTGTCATATCAGCAGGTAAACTGCAGGCAGATCCGGAAAATGTAATGCTTGCCCGTGCATCACGTTACCGCATTCCCGCCGAACTGGTCAGAGATGTCGTGCTCTCCAGCAGCGGATTGCTGAATAAAACCATCGGAGGACCGAGTGTTAAACCCTACCAGCCTTCCGGGCTTTGGGAAGGTGCTACTTCCGGACGAGGTATCCTTGCCACTTATCAGCAGGATCATGGTAAGGAATTGTACAGACGAGGCATTTACACTTTTATTAAGCGTACCGTGCCACCACCTGTTATGGGGATTTTTGATGCCAGTAACAGGGACCAGTGTGAGGTGAAGCGTTTGAATACCAATACACCCCTGCAGGCGCTGGTGATGATGAACGATCCCACAGTTTTGGAAGCCTCAAGAGTATTGGCAGATCGTCTGCTGCAAGAGAAAAATACTGGTGAAGGCCGCATAACCAAGGCTTTTCGCCTCATTGTATCCAGAAAACCAAAAGCAAGCGAAATAAAGATACTCTATGAGTATTACACGGATCAGTTAAAACTATTCAAGCGAAAAAATACTGCAGAAAAAGCATTGGCTGTAGGAGAGGCTGCAATGTCCGTGAACATCAGCAAAACTGAAATGGCTGCACTTATGGCCGTAATTACCACGATTTATAATTTAGAGGAAACCATTACAAGGACCTGATATGGAAAAGAATATACTAGAACATGGACTAAGTTTTAACAGAAGACGTTTTCTATCCAGGTTAAGTTTAGGGCTGGGAAGTTTGGCTCTTGGCTCTTTACTTATACCTGATTTGCTGACCCCGGAAATGGATGACTCACTACTTCCACCGGGAATTCCTGACTTTGCGCCTAAGGCCAAAAGAGTAATTTACTTGTTTCAGAATGGCGCTCCTTCGCAATTAGAATCATTTGATTATAAACCCAAACTTCGGGAGATGATGGGGCAGGAGCTACCCGCATCTATCAGGGCAGGTCAGCGGCTTACCGGTATGACCGCCAATCAGGCTTCATTTCCATTGGTTGGTTCCTATTACGACTTTAAACAATATGGTCAATCCCGGGCATGGATCAGCGATTTGTTCCCTCATACCGCCAAAGTTGTTGATGACATTTGTATCATCAGATCGATGTTCACCGAAGCCATCAATCACGACCCGGCTTTGACTTTTTTCCAGACCGGGGCCCAGCAGGGCAACCGCCCAAGTATGGGAGCCTGGCTGAGCTATGGGTTAGGTAGTGAAAACAAAAACCTTCCGGCGTTTACGGTGCTGCTTTCCAGAGGAAAGGGTAACGGACAAGGTGTTTATTCCAAACTATGGACCAATGGCTTTTTGGATTCTACCCACCAGGGCGTCCAGTTCAGCAGCGGAGAGGACCCTGTTCTTTATTTGAAGGATCCAAAAGGCCTGAACAGATTTGAACGCAGGAAGATGCTGGATCATCTGGCCGGTTTGAATGAAATTTCATACCAGGAATTTGGAGATCCGGAGATTGCCGCCAAAATACAGCAATATGAGATGGCTTACCGGATGCAGACCGCAGTTCCTGAAATCACAGATCTTTCCAAAGAGCCTGATGACATCATCAAGCTGTATGGGCCGGACTGCCTGGTGCCCGGTACCTTTGCTGCCAATTGCCTGCTGGCCCGTAAGCTTAGTGAAAACGGAGTCCGCTTTGTACAGCTCTATCATCAGGGCTGGGACCAGCATGGAAACCTGCCGGTGGAGATGGCCAGTCAGGCAAAGGATGTAGACCAGGCCTCAGCAGCGCTGATCACCGACTTGAAACAACGCGGACTTCTTGATGAAACATTGGTCATATGGGGCGGAGAATTCGGGAGGACAAATTACAGTCAGGGAGCAATGACGAAAGAGAATTACGGTCGCGATCATCACCCCCGCTGTTTTAGTATCTGGATGGCCGGAGGCGGAGTCAAGCCCGGGATCGTATACGGAGAATCTGACGAATTTGGTTACAATATTCTTCGGGATCCGGTTCATGTCCATGATTTTCAGGCCACAGTACTCCATCAGTTGGGATTGGATCATGAGAGGCTGATATTTAAGCATTTAGGGAGGCGCTACAGACTCACCGATGTTGCCGGAAAAGTGATCAGCGACATTTTAACATGATCACATGGATGAATTATTATGAAAATGACCTTTAAAAGTTCAGCAGAAAACCTGCTCTTTCCCCTCAATATCTTTATCGTTTTTTTGCTGGTTTTTGCATACAAGATCAGTATCCCGTACTGGCTCCAGCCAATCGGAAGACTACACCCGATGTTGCTGCATTTTCCGGTTGTTCTTTTACTTCTGGCCATGTTACTGGAATGTTTCAGATTTCGCAGTGTTTACAAGAACGAGAAACTCTATCAGAATTTCAGCACCGGTTTATTGCTGACTGGAATATTCCTTTCCGCAGTTACCGCAATTATGGGACTACTGTTATCAGGAGAAGAAGGATATAGCGGCGATACCCTGGTTTGGCACAAATGGACAGGGTTGAGTCTTGTATTTGTTTCCACTGTAGTTTATTGGATTAGAAGTTTCTCCTGGTATAATGCAGCTATGGCGAGGCTGAGCGCTTTAATTACCATCAGTTGTCTGATCCTGGCCGGACACTATGGTGCCGCCTTGACACATGGAGATAATTTCGTGACGTCCCCTTTAACCGATCACAACAAAAAGCTGATTCCCATTGACGAGGCGATCATTTTTGACGATGTCATCATGCCTGTTTTGTCTGCAAAATGTCTCAGCTGCCATAACCTGGAAAAAGCAAAAGGCGGACTCAGCCTGGTTAATGCGCAAGCTGTACTTAAAGGAGGTAAAACAGGAAAACTATTTGTTGCCGGAAGACCGGAGATCAGTTTACTGCTGCAACGCATACACCTCCCGGTGGACCATGAAAAACGCATGCCCCCTAAAAATAAGGCGCAACTCAGCAATGCAGAAACAGCTATTCTGGAAGCCTGGATAAAAAGCGGTGCCGATCTGAAGAAGAAAGTGATCGACCTGCCGGGTAGTGATACATTGAGGATATTATCGGTTGAAGCCATTGGAGTTCCCCGGACTAAAACGCAGACTTTTGATTTTGCTCCCGCGGATGAGGCGCTAATCAAAAAGCTGAACAACAATTACCGGGTCGTTTCGATCATTGCCAGGCACTCACCGGCCCTTGCGGTAAACATCTATAACAGCAGTGTTTATAAGCCAGAAACTTTAACGGAATTGTCGGTGGTCAGTCATCAGGTCGTATCTCTGAACCTGAGTAAACTCCCGGTAACGGATGAAGAATTAAAAGGCTTTGGGAGTTATGAAAACCTGCAGAGCCTTAACCTCAATTTTACAGCAATTAATGGCCCGGGACTGCAGCATCTGAAACAATTAAAAAAGTTGAATACCCTATCCCTGTCTGGTACTAAAGTGAATTATAATGCGGTGAAACAGTTTCTGGATGGTAGTAGCCTGAAAAAACTAGTATTGTGGGATACCGGAGTCAGCCAGACGGAAATTTTGCAATTGAAGAGACGCTATAAGAATATCGCCATTATTGGTGGCTTCAAAGATGACGGAAGTAATCCTGTCCGGTTAAATCTGCCACGTTTCAGTTCAGATTCCTCAATTTTTAGTGCACCGCTGCTGTTACAAATTAAACATCCTATCAAAGGAATTGAAATCAGATATACGCTTGATGGGACTGAGCCAGATAGCTTGAATTCGCTGATCTATAATAAAGGGGTGCTTATCGATAAAACGCTTACGCTTAAAGCAAGAGGTTTTAAGAAAGGATGGCTCAGCAGTGATGTCAATTCATTTGATTTTTACAGGAGCACTTATCATCCCGATGAGATTCGTTATGCAGTTGCACCAGATCCGACATACCAATCCGTTGACCCCGGATCACTTGTTGACCGTCAGTTAGGTGATTTTAATGTCAATTCCGGTAAATGGAGTGGGTTCAAAGAACAACAAATGGAAGTAACGATGACCTTTAAAAAACCGATAGCTTTAAGCGCTGTGATGTTAAATACAATGAAACAAACTAAAGCTTACATCTTTCCGCCCCAGCGCTTAGAGGTCTGGGGGGCAGGTAGCAGTTCAGGTGAAATGAAATTACTTGGTATAAGCAATGCAGTTATTCCGAAGATGGAAGACCCGATTGCTTTTGTGAAAATCGAGGCCAGATTCAGGGTACACAAAGTTACCCGCCTGAAGATTGTGGCCCGGAACCTGGAAAAAATACCCGATTCCTACCCGGCAAAAGGTCAGTGGCCGTGGGTGTTCGTTGATGAAATCCTTTTAAATTAAATACCTGAAAAAAACTTTAAACTTGTATATACAAGTTTAAAGTTTTTAGCATATTTGAAATATAAAATTGCTTTCAGAGTCTGCAGCTCTGATTGATTTAAATGCTTAAAACGAAAATATATTCTAATGAAATCTTATAAGTTAAACAGACTATTCAACGGCAAGTCGGGCAATTGTTTTGATGTTGCAATCGATCACGGCTTTTTTAATGAATACCCTTTTTTAAGTGGGATAGAAAATGTTCAAAAGGCGGTACAAGTTTTAGTCGAAGCTGCTCCGGATGCTATTCAGCTTACCGTGGGACAAGCTCAATATTTACAATCCATGCCAGGCAGGCAAAAGCCGTCGCTGGTCCTTAGAACCGATGTAGCCAATGTTTATGGATCACAACTACCGCGTTCATTATTCAGCAGGATGATAGAAGACGCGGTTGAGCAGGCGGTTCGTTTAGATGCCACCTGTGTGGTTGTAAACTTATTCAGTATCCCCGGTGAACCCGAAGTTGCTGACCAGTGTATTCAAAACATATTAAGGATCAAACCGATGTGTGAACGTTATGCAATGCCCCTGATGATCGAGCCTTTGGTATTCAGGCCAAACAGCGAAGCCGGAGGTTATATGGTGAACGGGAACCCTGAAAAAATCATTCCGCTGGTAAGGCAGGGTGTGGAATTAGGCGCAGATATTATCAAAGCAGACCCTACAGATGACATCAGTCAATACCATAGGGTTGTGGAAATTGCAGGTAACATTCCGGTTCTTGTCAGAGGCGGAGGGAAAGCTACAGATCAGGAAATACTGGATCGGACCTACGGCCTTATGCAGCAAGGTGTAAAAGGCATCGTTTACGGAAGAAATGTAATCCAGCATACAAATCCGGCAGGGATGACAAGAGCTTTGATGAGTATTGTACACGAAGGTGCAAAGCCTGCAGAGGTGATTGGACTGATTTAAATTGAAATAAACCAAATATATTGATGAAAAAAATAAATATCGGCATTATAGGCGGAGGCCTGATGGGCAAAGAAGCTGCCAGTTCATTTGGACGCTGGTTTGCTTTGAATGATTTTCCGGTTCAGGTGGAACTGACCGCTGTATGTGACCTTAATGAAGACGTACTTTCCTGGTACAAAGCCGTGCCCAGCGTAAAGCTTTTAACTACAGACTATAAAGCGTTGCTCGCCGATCCGGGTGTAGATGTAGTGTATGTTGCGCTTCCACATAACCTGCATAAAAAGTATTATCTGGAAGTACTTGCGGCAGGTAAAGATTTGCTGGCTGAAAAACCTTTTGGCATTGATCTGGAAGCAGCCGTCACCGTTATGGAAACCGCCGAAAATCTGGTCAGATTTGTTCGGTGCAGTTCAGAAATGCCATTTTTACCAGGTCCTCAGAGAGTAATCCAGGAAGTACTTTCTGGAAAGTTAGGCCAGATTATTGAAGTCAGGGCAGGCTTTCTTCATTCAAGTGACCTTGACCCAGAAAAACCTATAAACTGGAAAAGGCAGACAAAATTCTGTGGAGAAATAGGAGTGATGGGTGACCTCGGTATGCACGTATTGCACGTCCCTTTACGGCTTGGCTGGAAGCCTAATCTGGTTTATGCGCAGTTACAGAAAATAATCACTGAGCGTCCGGATGGTAAAGGTGGCATGGCACAATGCGATACCTGGAATAATGCAACCTTAAATACTGAGGCCTTCATTGATGGGAATAACGTACCAATGACCCTGGAAATGAAACGCATTGCACCAGGAGAAACCAATACCTGGTATATTGAGGTGTTGGGAACAAAAGGTGGTGTAAAATACAGCACCAAAGAAACAAAAACCCTATGGACATTTACCGCTGAACACGAACAGCTTTGGCAGAGAAGCGATCTGGGATTTAAGGGCATTCCTTTTCCAACAATTACAGGAGGCATTTTCGAACCAGGGTTCGCAGACTGCTTTATGCAGATGTTAGCCGCTTACATCGCAGAACGTGAGGGTTTTCTGAACAATCGTTTCGGCTGTGTGACCCCACAGGAAGCAGTGGATAGCCATGCCCTTTTCGATGCAGCTTTAAAGTCCTATAGCAATCAGTCATTACAGAGTGTGAATTATAATATTGAGGAACTGGCATGAGAAGATCAGAGATTAATAATGTGGTAAAAGCGGACACGACTTTCTTTAAGGAAAATGGCTGGACTCTCCCTCCACAGCCAAAATGGGATGTGACAGATTTCGGACTCGGCAATTTTGCAAAGTCTGGTTTACTTTTGGTCAATCTTACCGAAGAAAATGAATATTGCGAGAAACTAATGTACGCTGCAAAAAATCAGCTTACTCCATCGCATACTCACATCAGGAAAAAAGAAGACATCATTTGCAGAAATGGCGTTCTGGTTATCAACCTATGGAAGCATGATCCTGAAAAAAGTAAAACCAAAGACGCTTTCGATATCAAAGTTAACGGTGAGTGGCGTGTGATGATTTCAGGTCAGAGCCTTAAACTACGCGCAGGAGAAAGAGTAACTATAGAACCGGGTATTTGGCACGAGTTCTATCCGCTTTCTGAGCAATGCATTATTGGAGAAGTATCAACTGCCAATGACGACCTGAACGACAATTTCTTCTCCAATGCAGAAGTTGGAAGGTATGCTGAAATTGTTGAGGATGAGCAAAAACTGGTAAAATTATTAAGTGATCATTAAGCTATGAGAAACGGAATATTGGTTGGAGGAAACTGGATTATAGATCAGGTCAAAATGATTGAAAATTATCCTGAACAAGAAAAACTGGTGAGTATCATTGCTGAATACAACAGCAACGGTGGCTCTGCCTATAATTTGCTGAAAGGTCTTGCGAAGCTGCAGGCGGGATTCCCGCTCAGCGGTGTGGGACTTGTCGGTGAAGACGAGCGGGGTACAGATATTATCACTGAATGTGAGAATTTGGGTATTGACGCGGCCGGGATAAAAAGAAAAGCCGGGGCGTTTACCTCATATACAGACGTGATGACCGTGAAATCTACCGGTAAAAGGACATTTTTTTACCAGCGGGGAGCTAACGCTGAGTTAGATGTACCAGATTTTGAGTTCAACAACTCTAATGCAAAACATTTTCACTTAGGCTACCTGTTGCTTTTAGACAGGTTGGACCTGATGGAGACTGATGGGAGTAGCAGGGCCTCAAAAGTTTTGAAAAATGCTAAAGAAAGCGGTTTCATCACCTCTGCAGATCTTGTAAGTGAGAATTCAGATCGTTTTAAAACAATCATACCTTCATCACTTCCATTTATAGATTATTTATTTGTTAATGAATATGAAGCCGAAAAACTAACCGGCATTAAAACTACCTCGCATCTCGGTGAACCGTTGATCTATAATTGTTTCCGTGCAGCATCCAATATCATCGAGATGGGTGTTAACAGGTGGGTAATCCTGCACTTTCCCGACGGAGTTGTCGCTGTCAGCCAACTTGGGGAAGAAATCTTTCAACCAAGTTTACAGCTTCCCGTAAATACAATAGAAGGTGCTGTGGGGGCAGGGGATGCCTTTGCTGCGGGCGTTTTGATGGGGGTTCATGATAATATGGAGATGGAGAAATGCCTTGAGCTAGGTGTTTGTGCGGCTGCCTCAAGCTTGTTTGCCCCCACCTCATCGGACAGTATTCTCCCTGCTCAAGAGTGTTTTTTGTTGCGTAATCAATTTGGTTACAAACCATCCCGCCAGTTTAAAAAATAAATATTGCGTTATAAAGTACTCAGGAATATCGAATGGCCCCTGTAGTTACGGTAAAGATTTTCAATACCAGTACTAACCTGTATTATATTCCGAACGCCACCCTACATATTTGCTCGTAAAAAACAAAAAACCCTGCTAATGATACATTAACAGGGTTTTTATACATTTTGATATTGCTCTCCGCGGAGAGTGGGGGAACTGTACCCACGGTTAAAATCCCGCTTTAATATGGTGCCTTGAAGGTTTGTAATTGTTGACTCACCGAATCACTCACCTCTTTTAATTTCTTTTATAACTGCAAATGCTATAATTAAAGTTAGCTATAAATCTATTAAATCAAAGCTTTGAATAGCAAAAATAGTAACGGAATATTTTATATTCAATAATATAATTCCGATGGGATTTAAGTATTTAATATCATTGAAGATATAAAATATCCGAAAGTAAAAAACTATCTTCTGATAAGAACTCTAAATCAAATGCTTTTTGTAATTTACAACTAGATTGAACGGTTAAATATTTTATGTAGTAGTTCTTCTAGCATATCACCTGCAACTTTATGACAAACGCTCAAAGAAAAACTGTCTTATTATTTTCCACTATAATGTGTTCACTAACACTGTTTGCCAGTCCGCAGGCACCAGATTATATTATTTATAAAAAAGACACAATTCCTACCTATAACTTAATCCTTGAACAATACCTGCAAAAAAAGGAAGTATCAGAGTCAGCAAAATTATTTGGTTTGAGCTTTAGGGACAGCACAACATTTAACTGCTGGAGAGGTTACCAAGCAATCTATAAAATTGAAAATGACAGCCTATTCCTTAGTGATATCATAAGATGCGGCGAGCGCGGAAGCAAAATAGACAGAGATTTTTCCCTTAAGAAAATGAAATCAATTTTCGCAGAAAGAATCAGCAACGGAAAAGTATATATAGACTGGTTTACTGGCGACATCAACTTCCCCTTAACTAAAAAATTGTTAAGATGGGACGGTGTTTTCTACAAAATTTTTGAAAAGGAAACTGTAATAAATATTGCAAATGGCAAAATAATAAAAGAAGAAAATGTTGATAATTATACAGATAAGCCCGGTGCTATCAACAGGAAATACAAAAGAGAACTGCCGAAAATCATATTTAAAAAACTAAAAAAAGTGAAGTGGAAGAGCATAGATGACTTCGACTGTTCCGATAAATATTTAGTTACAATAGGCAAGGACGGCAGGATCTCAAAAGTTATGACGGGTGAGTATAAAACAGATGTGGAAATAGATGCGCGCTGGAAAAGAGATGAATATAACTACTGCGTCAATACGATTTATAATGCTTTAAAAAAGTTAAAATTTGATATTCTGAAAGATAAAGGCAAGCCGATTACCGAAGATATTTTTGTAGAGATATGGTTTGATGGAGTTACAGGAAAGATAGAAGATTGGACAGATTAATTACTGAAAATGGATTGGAGATTCAACACGATTTGGTTTGAGCAAATAGAGCAAGATAAGTTCTTTAAAAAGGACTTCAAGGATAATAATATTATGAGTGAGCATAAGAATTTTGAAAATTCAGAATATGCTATTTTGTGGCATCTAAAAGAAAAGGATACTGCATTTAACAATCTGCCCGAAAATGACAATTTATCATATCTGGAACTAAATTGGGCCAATATCAAGAACCTTGGAGGAATAGAAAAATTTAAGAATCTAAAACGACTTGAACTGCACTACTGTGTGAAATTTGAAAGTGATTTTGGAATAAATAGCCTTAGTGACAGCCTTCAGCATTTGCACATCAACACATGTAAGAAATTTGAATTTACAGACGAATTACTTCAACTTAAAAATCTAAGGGTTCTATGTTTAAATTCAGCTGCACCAGTTGAAAATCTTGATTTTCTGAAATATTTCCCCAACCTTATTGATTTTCGTTTTGTCAACACAAACGTTTTGGACGGAAATCTACAACCAATACTTGATCATCCAACAATCCGAACAGTAGGGTTTTTAAACAAGACACATTACAACTATAAGGACGACAAGATAGATTCAGAACTGCAGAAAAAGTCACAGGTGAAATATAGGACTGCTGCTTATAAAGGGGGGTATTCTACGGAAAGATATGATTATGAATAGATTAAGGGTGGTTTTGACCTCGTTGGGGAAATACTAGCTCCTATAAATGACGCGGTTTAACTTTATATATCTAACGAAAAGCAAATGACACTTAATATGAACTTTAAAAAGTTAAACTAATGAGAGATTTGTTTATTAGTGATTTAGAAAAGGTTAATAGTGACGTAAGAGAGGTAGCAGATTCTTTAATTTTAGCTGTAAATGATTGGCCAAATCAAGTTGTTAAAGTGGAAGATTATGAATTAGAACTTAGTAAGTTCATTGGGCAAGAGGTAACGGCGAAAGCAATTACTTTAGCGCTAGCTAGTATTGACTATTCTGTACATTCTTGGCAAGCTGAATCATTAAGTGAGCTTCTGAATATATTTAGTTTTTATGATAGTGATGCATCTTTTAAAAAAATAATCGAAGACTTGAAGACAAAATTGTAAAGTTTTAGACTTAACCTTTAACAAGTGGATTCAAAAGAATTAAGTACAATGACGAATAAGGTTAAGGATGGGGATAAATTCATATTAGCAGCTTGTTATGTTGGTAAGGGGGAATCTAGAGAATTATTTGGAAAAAACTTGAACGTGCTAACCGATAGTAGATTAAATATTTTTTATTAAGGACTAAAAATCTGCTACATAATGACAACGGGACTAAAGCTTATAATTTATGAAGAGCATACATTTAATGTTGGTGAGGATACTTTTATTGATAGTGTTGCGGAAAATAATAACGCTGTAGTATTTGAAGACAATTATGAAACGGGGTATTTCTATGCAGTTGACAGAAATAATAAAGGCTTGAAGGTTTTGGACGGACTTCATATTTACAATGTTGAAAATGTGATAGATAAGCATAAATCATCCATTGTAAAAATATTATGGAGTCAAGATTTGACAAGAGCTTTCCTTGCTATCAATAATTACTACCATGCTGTGTTTGACTTTGAAAATCATGCAGGTTATTGTAGAACTGGTTTTCCAAAAACAAATAATTCTTGGAAGCGAATAAAAGAACGAAAACTAACAGATAGGCTAACTGACGAATTATTGAAGTTATAAAAACTATAGCCGTAATATGTGGACACCAATCAAATTAAGCGAATTAGAAGAATGGATTTTACATGGAGAGTTAAAGCTTGAAGGTGAATTCTTGAACTTTTGGAATTTAATACAAATAGCACCTCAAAAATGGCAAGAGAAAGAATACGGAGGTGAAGGAGGTGGGTTTTGGGTTGTTGCAATTTTTGGAACTAAAGTTATTTATTATAACGACATTGAGGACGGGTTTAATATCTCTGAATACGAAGCCTATGGACAAATTAAGGAGTATTCATGCAATCAAAGTGAACTTGATTGGGTTATAATTGAATTATACCAACGACTTAAAGCTGAGTAATAAGTTACCTTCCATTAAACCCAATATAGAAATGATAATTCCATCAGATAAAGAATATACCCAGACAAAAAGGATAATGCTAGGGACGGAGAAAATGAAACAAGAGTTCGTTCACCTAGCTGAATGGATTGATGAAACCTATGGAGTAGGGACTGTAAATATAATTTACGATACCCGGGACGATAAAAGACCAAGAATTCAAATATGCTTTGAATTTGAAAAAGAGAAGGATAAATTCCTCACAAATAACATCTCTTATTTTGATAATGAAAAGCAAAAAGCAATTGCAGAAAAGTTCAGTGAAACAATCAAGATGCAAGGGCTTTCAAAGAAGACAAAGTCACTATTCAATCTTTTCGGAAATAATAATAAAGGACAGTATTTAACTGAAGACTTATTTGTGATTTATGGTGCCTTTGAACCAATAGCAAAGCTAGAAACAAGCTATAAGATAACGGCTAAGCAAATAGACGATTTTAAGAAATCATTCAACAACCTCGATATTTGGACAATTTCGATAGGCTTTACTATCCCTACTTTCTTTATGTATACAGAGGACAAAATAAAGGAATATGATAAGCCAGAAATAAAAAATGATTGGGCGGATCAATATTATGCTCTCATTAAACCATTCGATGACTTCAATTATTTTAAGAGGGAGGAAATTCAAATCCTATTGGACAGTAAAGAGAACTTTGACAATAATTATGAAAGCAATTGGTATTATTATTACAAATGAAATGTCAGCTAACATTTACTATATAAGAAAGCGGGAATGATCTCCGACCATTCCCGCTTCATCTAAATTAACGCTCTGATATATGAAGACGTTAATCAATGCTAGATATTGTGTTACCTGATAAATTAAGTTACTGCATACTTATTTTTAAGCGTTGCCATATCAGTACCAACTTTAATATCCAGTATTTTAGAAACGCTTTCTATAGGAATTCCATTTTATCATGTAACCGTTGTCGCAAATGTGTGTCTTGCAATGTGGAAAGTGATCTGTTTCTGGATACCACAGAAGTCTACATCTCCTTTAAATTCCGTACGGTTGCCATTCGCGGTAATGTGAAGATAGATAGGAGCAGCCCCTTTTTGATAGTTTTTTGGCTTCTTCATGTAGAAGAGCAAGCTGAAATCACTCACCAATCTTATGGGAATTAATGAGAGTTTTGGGTTACTATTAAAATGAAAAAGCCTGCTATCTTACGATTTGCAGGCTTTTTGTTGGTTTTGATACCATTTTGGCGGAGAGTGGGGGATTCGAACCCGCGGACCCTTTGACAAGTCAACAGTTTTCAAGACTGCCGCAATCGACCACTCTGCCAACTCTCCATCGGCAAAAGTACAAATACGACTTGATTTTGCAAACTATGATGTAGATTTTTTAATAGAAAATTGATAAAGGCTTAAAACTGAGTAAGAAAAAATTATCTTCTCCTCACATTCTCGTCAGCTGGGGCACTTTTTTTGAACAGATTGAAGTTTGGTTTGATGATCTTCACACTTCTTTTTGACAGATCAACACTCGCATTCAGCTCAAATCCGACCAAAAGGATCAGAGAATTCAGGTAAAGCCAGATCATGATAACGATCAGCGTTCCGATAGAACCATATACTTTATTGTAGGAACTAAAGTTGTTGATGTAAAAAGAGAAGCCCCAGATCGTAAGAAAAGCCAGTATAGTCGCCAGCCAGGAGCCAGGACTAAAAAATTTCCATTTCTTGGCATGCGCAGGCCCATACCGGTATAAAATGGAGATGGTCACAAAATACAGGATACCAAGCAAGGCCCATCTGGTCATGTCAATGATAAAAGCGATCAGCTTGTCATTAAATTTAAGCTCCCTGTCAATGTAATTTAAGGCCAGCTCCCCAATCGTCATTGCGATGATGCAGATGATGACCGAAAGCGCAATGGTCAGCGTCAGTATGACCGCTATAAGGCGCTGCTTAACCCAGGAGCGGGTCTCTATGATCAGCGATGACTTATTGAAGGCCATCATGAGGCTGTGAACCCCATTGGTAGCAAAAAACAAGGACAAGATGAAACCAAAAGAAAGCAAACCCCGGTTCTGCTTATGCACAATCTCATCCAGCGTAGTGCTGAATGCATTATACGCATCAGCAGGCAGGATCAGCATGATCAGTTGCATGAGCTGGTCCTGAAATCCGATTCGCTTAGGGATAAAAGGGATCAGTGTAAATAAAAAGATAATCGCAGGGAATATGGCCAGCATAAAATTATAAGCCAGTGAAGAAGCCTTATTGACCAGCGAATCCTTTCCGATCTCCGTAAAAAAAAATGTAGCAACCGTATATAAAGGCAGCGGACTAAAACCCGGAAGGACACAAACTTTCGTCCAGTCGATAAACATGGAATAAAGCTTTATTTTCAATAATTGTCTGTGTACCCATTCCATCAGCTGCGGTTAGTTAAAATGTACCCTTAATTTCTCCATAAACTCAACAGGAGCAGGGCAAGGCTTATTCTTAGCCATATCAATAAAAACAAGCGTGGCGTTACCGGTATTGATCAGGTCTCCGGCTTCATTAAAAAGTTCATACTCAAAACGTATCCTCACACCCGGCAATTCCGTTACCGAAGTTACAATGGTGATTTCCTGGTCATACAATGCCGGTTTGATGAATTTGCAGTTCAGCTCCAGAACCGGAAGCATCACCCCGTCACGTTCCATTGTGGCATAACTCATTCCCAGACTGCGCAGCATCTCTACCCTGCCCACTTCATAATATTCGGCATAATTCCCGTAATAAACATAACCCATCTGGTCTGTTTCGCCGTATCTTACTCTGATCCTGGTGCTGTGCGTATACATAATTATTTATAGATATTTCTTTTATTTAAAGCCTCACGGTATTTCTTCGCATTCTTCTCATGCTCCTGTACCGTAACCGCAAAATTATGATAGCCTGAAAAATCTTCCTTGGCACACATATAAATGTAGTTGTTCTTGTCCCGGTTCAGCACCGCGTCGATGGCATTGATACTTGGCATCATGATCGGTCCCGGAGGCAGGCCGGCATATTTATAAGTGTTGTACCTCGACTGTACGCCCAAAAGCGCATTGGTCACCCGTTTAACCGTAAAATCATCATTGGCAAAGATCACCGTAGGATCCGCCTGAAGCAAAATACCTTTGTTCAGCCGGTTCAGGTAAAGCCCTGCAATAATTGGCATTTCCTTGTCGTACAAGGCCTCAGCATCCACGATCGAAGCCAGTACAGATACCTGTACAGGACTCAGATTCAGTGCCGCCGCCTTTTGTTTACGTTCAGCGTTCCAGAACTTTTCATATTCTGAATGCATTCTTTCAAAGAATTCAGCCGCAGAAATATTCCAGTACATCTCATACGTATTGGGAATAAACATCACATAACTGTTGTCCTTATTGAAACCATACTTTTCGATCAGCGCCGCTGAATCCAGGAGCTGAATAAAAGTCAGCGAATCCGGTTCCAGGTTTCTGCTCAGGAAAGCCGCGAAATTTTCTTTCTTCCTGATGTTCTGAAATTTCAGCATGACAGGATCCTGGTTACCCGCTTTCAGCATATTGATGATGCTGCGGTTATTCATCCCCTTACTCAATTTATAACGTCCGGGTTTCAGTGCAGGAGGCAACCCCATCTTTCCGGCGGCCTTCGTAAAAGAACCAAAATCTATCAGCATGTCCTTTAACCGCATTTCCCGGTATAAATCATCAGCATTATAGCCAGTTCTTACATACAGATATTTTTCTTTACCGGTCGAGTTAGCGGCAAAATAGGTCTTATAAAACTGCAGTCCGAAATACCCGCCAACTACCAAAACAGCAAGCAGCAGGGCCAGGATCACCTTTGATTTCGAACTTTTTTGATTTTCTTCGTTTGACATACTAATATGGTCGTATAGTTATTTTTTATTTGACAGCGTAATGTTCACCGGGGTGCCAATCTTAACCTTCGTTATAGAATCTGTTACAAAAGGATCCTGTTTGATCACGACAGCACTTGCAGAATCTGTTATCGTACCCTCGTAAATGATCGTACCCACACTCAGCATCGCACCGTTTTTGATGGCAAACATCGCTTCATCCCTGGTCAGACCGGTCAGCGTAGGGATATCAACCTCCTCATTGCCCTGCCCGTCTCCCAGTAAAAAGTCAATTCTTGAACCCTTAGGAATTGTTTCCCCTGCTTTAATCGGCTGCCCGCCAAATGAAACCTGCAAAACCACATCCCTTGCCGGATCAGGTTTATAAGTCGTGTCTCCAAGTTTCAGACCAAAACTCTCTATAATCGCCTGGGCCTGTCTCAGTGATTTAAACTCCACATCAGGAAACTTTACATTCGGTGCAGTATTCATGCTCACTGTCAGGTAAATTGTACGGTTATCCTTTACAAAAGTCCTCGCATCCGGATCCTGATCAATTACTGTTCCTGCCGGTGAATCCATAATATATACAGAATCCACCTCATACCTGAAGCCAAGCTCTTCCAGCTTGCTCACCGCCTGGGTAAATGAAAGACCTTTAAGCGCAGGCACATTCACACCCTGTCCATGTTTGGTATAATACCTTAAACTAAAAAAAGCAATGAATAAAAGTATCGTTACGGTCAGTACAGCAGCGATGAAATTATTTCTGAAAGATTTTGTTTTAAGGTAAGCTATGAATTTGCCCATGCGTTTTTTTATGCTGAAGGTATGTCGCCCAAATTTAGAGTAAAAAAATATTTAATTGGAATTAAAATGACATCTGAACCAAGTAATTTATATTTGCCCTTAACAACAAGCAGGCTGCCCAGATGTATCAAACAACCTGCCATAACCTGCATAAATATGAAGAAAACCATAGCATTACTAACCGGAGGTACTACAGGAGAATGGGTAGTTTCCGTTAAAAGTGCAGCTACCATTGCTCAGAACCTTGATCATGATCAATTCGACGTTTATAAAATCATGCTTACCCGGCAGGGCTGGTTCTACGAACCGGCCGATTCGGTAAAAATAGAAGTAGACCGCAATGATTTTTCACTGACCATACAGGGCAAAAAGATAAAATTTGACGGCGTGTTCATCGCCATACACGGCTCACCCGGCGAAGACGGCAAGCTGCAGGGGTATTTTGACATGCTCGGCCTGCCCTATACCACTTGCGACGCACTAACCTCTGCCATTACCATGAACAAGGGCTACACCAAAGCCATTGTCAGTGACATTGCACAGCTCAATGTGGCCAGATCAGCGCAGATCTTTAAAAATGGTACTTACAGCACAGACCAGTTGAAAAAGGACCTGAAGCTGCCCTATTTTGTCAAACCGAATAACGGCGGCAGCAGCATAGGCATGACCAAGGTAAACCGTGCTGATGACCTGGAGGAAGCCATAGAAAAAGCCTTCCATGAAGACACACAAATTCTGATTGAAGAATTCATTTCGGGCAGGGAATTTACAGTAGGGGTGGTAAAGCTGGACGGCAAAATCACAGTATTGCCCGTTACAGAAGTAGAAACCGCGAAAGAGTTCTTTGATTTTGAAGCCAAATATACCCCCGGGGTAGCTACAGAAACCACACCTGCGCCACTGCGGGAAGAAACCCTTCAAAGGGTCAGGGAAATCGCCTCTGCTGTATACACCAGACTCAACTGCCGTGGAATAGTGCGGATAGATTTTATCCTCTCAGAAGATGAAGGTGACTTCTATTTTATAGAGATCAATACCATACCCGGACAAACCGCCACCAGCTTCATTCCACAGCAGGTTGCCGCCATGGGTATGAAGCTGAACGATTTTTATACCAAATTAATTAAAGAAACCATAGGATAGTCGTTTAGAACCTGAATCCTATACTCAGGCCCGCCCTTAAGCCTGCCCATGGCCCATTAAAATCTACTTTAGCACCGGTAGCATCTACCGTAGATTTTGTTTTGACTACCGGCAGGTCCTCAAGGTCCTGAAGTGTATTGCGCAAAGCTTCCTGCTCTTCGGCATTCAGGGATTGCGTACCCTTGATGTTTCCTGAAGAAGTACCATAGTTGGGCCCCAGTATCCACCAGTCAAGCGCAAAACGCTTGCCTATAGTCCATTGTGCGCCCAGCAATAAGCCACCCGTCAGGGTAGCAACATTGCCGTCAAGCGGAATGGTTTCGGTATAATATCCCTGCTCGGAGTTGTCATCTACATCAAACTGATAAGGTATTTCTGCAGAATACCTGGCGTACCGCAGAAAAGGCGCAAAATAGAAACCCTGGAAGCCACCCTTACCCATATAAAACCTGACTTCAGGAGTGAAAGCGATGTTCCCTGTTTTAAAATCCTTGATGTTCTCCCAGGTTTCGTCATTATCAATCAGGTCTTTCAGTTTGGAGTCGGCAGCGAAACCCGATTTTGGTGCAAACCTTAAACCCATAGCTACTGAAATCTTCCTGGTGATTGCCCTTTCATACTGGAAGGAAAAATTGTTCAATAAAAGTGCTCCTGCATTCCATTTGACAAGATTTTTCTGTTCCGGATCCTCTGATCCGGAAGATTGCGCTGAAGACACTCCAATGCTGCAAAAAAAGCACAGCATCAAAAGCGCCATAAACATGGTGGTTTTTGTAAAGTTTTGTTCCATTAAATTGTCCCTTGATTGTTGTTGGTTTCTGTCAAAGTTATCTTCAATTTCATCATCAAAGAATACCCAGTTGTAGGTATTTTTGTATGCAGCTTATTATTTGTTACATTGGCCATTACAGATTTTTACCTTAAATGACTATAAAGTACCTGCTTGACAATAAATTTAAGATTTCCCTCTACAAAAAGGGCGATGTCGTCTATGAATGCGGTGCCATGCCCAGAGCGGTGTATTTTATCAAAAGCGGCCGGGTGAAAATGGTGACCGTCAACGACGACGGGAAAGAATTTATTCAGGGAATCTTTAAAAGCAATGAACTCTTTGGAGAACCGGCCTTATTGCTCCATAAACCTTACCTGGCACATACCATCGCTACCCAGGATTCAGAGATCATCGCTGTGAACGCTGAAGAATTCACCGGTATGTTAAAAGAGAATCCTGATTTTAGCATGAACCTGATCCACATCCTAAGTAACAGGCTGTTCTATAAATCCATGATGCTCGAAGAGCTGGCCAACGAACAGGCAGACCACAGGGTCGTTACCTTACTGAAGCATTTGCTGGCCGATCTCAACAGCGGGGAAGAACTTAAACTGACCAGGCAACAAATTGCAGACATGAGCGGACTAAGGATCGAGACAGTCATCAGGATCATCAAAAAGCTTTCAGTCCTTAAGGAATTCAAACTTATCAGGGGAAAAATTGTTAAAATCTAATGCCCGGCTTAGTGGTGTCAAGTCTTACAATACTATGATACAGTACTTGTAAAGTATGATCTGGATCATAAAATCAATCACTATAAAGCGGTAAATTTGTCCTGTCAATTCCTTGTGGATTGTGTTTTAAGCTAACATCATGAAAGAGATATCAAAATTCCAGGCTGTTGTTCAATGTAAATGCCCCAGATGCAGAAAAGGACCTATATTTTCAGGTAAGATCTATTCTTTCAAAGGGCAGGTGACCAATGAGTATTGCTCGCACTGTCACCTGCGGTTTGAAAGAGAACCTGGCTTTTTCTATGTGGCCATGTTCATCAGCTATGCCATGAATGTAGCCGAAATGATTGCTGTAAGCATCGCCGCCTATGTTTTTGGCGTAGCATTAACTTATGAAAACCTCTGGATTTATGTGGCGGTCATTGTTGCAGGTGTACTCTTATTTGCCCCTGTGAACTATCGCTATTCCCGTGTGCTGCTGCTGCACTGGCTTACTCCGGGATTAGGTTATGTACCCGGACTGGCTAAACAAAACCCTACACCTTAATGGTTTTCCATCTGCCCTTTTTAAACAGGATATAACCTGCCACCGCAATTCCTGTTTCCGCTATGGGAATGGCCATAAACACCCCCGTAGGCCCCATTTCGAAATGTTTGGCCAATACATAAGCCAGCGGGATCTGAAACAGCCAGAATCCGAAAAGATTAACCCATGTAGGCGTCCAGGTATCACCTGCCCCGTTAAAGGTACTGATCAGTACCATTCCGATGCCATAAAAAATGTAGCCAGTAATCATGATTTGAAGCGCGTGTCTGGCCACTTCCTGAACCTGAATATCATTGGTAAAAAAGGAAATGAAATACTGTCCTACCACAAAAGTCAGGAACATGACCGATCCCATATAGATCACTACATATTTGGCCGTTTTTATCACCGATTGTTCAGCCCTTTCCAGATGCTTTGCACCAAGGTTCTGACCTACCAGTGTGGCAGCCGCATTGCTCATTCCCCATGCAGGCAACATGAAAAACATCATTAGTCTGAGCGCTGTCTGATAGCCGGCTGAACCATGATCACCACCCGTCGTAGCCACCAGCTGCGCCAGAAAAATCCAGCTGCAGGAAGCAATGACAAACTGAAATATACCCGGGGTAGCAATTTTGAGCAGTGCCCTGATTTGTTCCCAATGCGGTTTGAAATAAGACCAGTGAATCTTCAGCTGGTGTTTGCCGTTTATCAGGTGATAAACCTGGTAACACACACCAATACCCCGGCCTATGCTTGTTGCTATGGCTGCACCTGTCAACCCAAATGCCGGAACAGGCCCCCATCCGTTGATCAGTAAAGGACAGAGGATGATATTGGCAATATTGGCGATCCATAGACTTTTCATGGCTATGGCCGCATTACCGGCGCCTCTGAAAATTCCATTGATCAGGAACAGCATGACAATGATGGTACTTCCACCCATCATGATCCTGATGAAAGGAGTTCCCTGTCTGGCTGTTTCTTCAGAAGCTCCCATGAGCAGCAGGATGTCTGTCGCATAAATAAACCCGGCGATGCTGATGATCAGGTTGATCGCAAAGGCAACAACGATGGCCTGCATACCTGCTCTGGCAGCCGCTTCAGGATCTTTTTCTCCAATACGTCTGGCTACAACGGCTGTTGCAGCCATGCTCATGCCTACAGCCAGTGAATAGATTATGGTCAGTACCGATTCGGTTAATCCAACCGTTTGGATCGCATGACTGCTGTTGTGCAGATGTCCTACAAAGTAGAGGTCTACCAGTGCAAAAACAGATTCCATGGCCATTTCCAGCATCATTGGAATGGCCAGTAAAATCACCGCTCTCCGGATACTGCCTTGTGTGAAATCAAGTTCTTCGCCCCTGAAGGATTGTTTAATAAGTTTAAAAATTTGAGATAGCCTGCCTGATGCAGCTGTATTCTGTTCTAACATAGAAAAGGAAAATAAAAAGAAACAAATAAACCGTAATCAGCCCGGAATTGCTGAGTCACTGATGTTGCGGGAAGGTGGAGTCCTCGGTTTTTAGAACCTCAAACGGACTGCAAAGATTTTCATCGTTTTGCGGTTTTGTTCAGTTGCAAATATAATTTTTTTTATTAAAAAATCATTGACCTGTTGACTTTTAATAATCCTGTCTCCCTTGTGATGATTCATCTTCCAGCGGTGAGCAGACCAGTAGCTATTACAGGGATAAGACGTCGTTTTTACTGAGTCCACGTTGAGTCCACGTTCGGTCCACGTTGAGTCCACCTTTTCTTAGAAAAAACGTGGACTCAACGTGGTGTGAAATTACTGGTAAGGTAGTGGCATCTGCCACTACATTCAGATGCTGTAGGCTTTGATCATCTCTTCATTGACTTTACAGCCTTTGCCGGTAGTGGTGTCGATCATTACATAATCAAACCAGCCATCTGAGGCAACTTTTGCGGTACGTTTGTTGATGATCTCAAACTGAACCCGGCAGCCCTTCTCATTAATGGTCAGGATGCCGGTACGAACAGTGATCACATCCCCAAGCACCAGCGGGCGCTTGAAATCGACCATAGCGGTGCGCACTACCCAGCCATAACCGCTGCTGAGGAATGATTCCATGGGCATTTTGTAAAATTCAGCCATCTGGTCATATCTGGCAGCCAGCACATAGTCAAAATACTTGCTGTTGTGTACATGGTTGAACATATCTATATCATCCGGACGCACTTTCAGTTCACTTTCAAAAATGCTGTATTGTGTTTTTTCCATTGGAATCTTGTTGATCTTCATATATTATGGAACTGTCATCAGGCGAGGGTTCCATAACGGTTAGTTATATTGCAAACTTAATATAATTGAATTACATACAGATGTTGTTAATATTTAAAACTTAGTCTATCTTTGCGGGCAATTAATTAATTATACACACTTTAGTATCATTCAAGAAATGTATTTAAGTAAAGAAAAGAAAGCCGAAATCTTTAAACAACACGGCGAAGTAGAAACCAACACAGGTTCGGCAGAAGGTCAGGTAGCGTTATTTACATATCGTATTGCGCACTTAACAGAACACTTAAAGAAAAATCGTAAAGATTTCTCTACCCAGTTGTCACTGCAAAAACTAGTAGGTAAACGTCGTGGTATCCTGGCTTACCTGTTTAAAAAAGATATTGAGCGTTATCGTGCGATCATTAAGTCATTAGGACTTAGGGATATCATTAAACCTTTGGGGTCGAGAGACAGCAAATAAGCGTACTTATATCAAAGAAAGCCATTCTTCAGGGAATGGCTTTTTATTTAACAGCTAAAATCCGGAGGGTTTTAGTTAAGTTTGAAAAAAGTAAATACACAATATATAAATCCGGTGTGTAAAAGAGGAAAACACACCACAACTAATTTTAAATGAATGTAATAAAAAAATCGTTCGATCTGGGCGATGGAAGAACAATCGAAATTGAAACCGGTAAACTGGCCAAACAAGCGGATGGTTCGGTAGTAGTTAGAATGGGTGATACCATGCTTTTGGCAACTGTAGTTTCTACAGTGGGTGCGAAGGCAGGTGTTGACTTTTTACCTTTATCTGTAGATTATCAGGAGAAATATGCTGCCGCAGGCCGTATCCCTGGTGGTTTCCTGCGTCGTGAAGCAAGATTATCTGATTATGAGGTATTGATCTCACGTTTGGTAGACCGTGCTTTGCGCCCGATGTTCCCTGAAGATTATCACTCTGATACGCAGGTGATGATCTCTCTGATCTCTTCCGATAAAAATATAATGCCTGACTGTTTGGCTGGTCTTGCTGCTTCGGCTGCAATCGCGGTTTCAGATATCCCTTTCAACGGACCGATCTCTGAAGTTCGTGTGGCCAGAATTGACGGCAAATTTGTTGTTAATCCTTATGTAAGTGACCTGGAACGTGCCGATATGGAATTCCTTGTGGCTGGTACTGAAAATGATATCGTAATGGTAGAGGGTGAATGTGATGAGATTTCTGAAGCTGAAATGGTGGAAGCGATCGAATTTGCACACAAAGCCATTGTGATCCAGGTTCAGGCTCAGAAAGAACTGGCTGAACTGGTGGGTAAAACGGTAAAACGTACTTATTCTCATGAAGACAGCAATCCTGAACTGAGAGAACAGGTTTTTGCAGCTACTTATGATAAAGTATACGCTATTGCTAAAAGCAATACGAGTAAAGGCGAACGTGGTGATGCGTTTGGTGCAGTACTAATGGATTTCATCGCTACTTTGGGCGAAGATATTGATGATGTGACCGGCTTCCTTTCTAAAAAATATTTCCACGATGTACAATATGATGCCATCCGTAATCTTGTTCTGGACGAAGGAATTCGTTTGGACGGACGTGATGCACGTACGGTACGTCCGATCTGGTCTGAAGTAGGTTATTTGCCTGCTGCTCACGGTTCGGCAGTATTCACCCGTGGTGAGACCCAATCCCTGACTACCGTTACTTTAGGTTCTAAAGACGATGAGCAGATGATCGATGGTGCTTTCATCAATGGTTATAACAAATTCTTACTGCACTATAACTTCCCTGGTTTCTCAACCGGTGAGGTTCGTCCGAACAGGGGTGCAGGCCGCCGCGAGATCGGTCATGGTAACCTGGCGATGCGTTCTTTGAAAAAAGTGCTGCCTGGTCTGGAAGAAAATCCATACACGATCCGTATCGTTTCTGATATTTTAGAATCAAACGGTTCTTCTTCAATGGCTACTGTTTGTGCGGGCACGCTTGCACTGATGGATGCCGGTATCAAAATCAAAGCTCCGGTATCGGGTATTGCGATGGGATTGATCACTGATGAGAAAACTGGTAAATATGCAATCCTTTCTGATATCCTTGGTGATGAAGATCACCTGGGTGATATGGACTTTAAAGTAACCGGTACTGAAAAAGGTATCGTTGCGTGTCAGATGGACTTAAAGATCAATGGTTTGAAATGGGAGGTATTGACTAACGCTTTGAACCAGGCTAAAGAAGCACGTCTGCACATCTTAAACGAGATGAAGAAAACCATTTCTGCACCTCGTGAGGATTACAAAGACCATGCGCCACGTATCGTTTCACTGAGCATTGATAAAGAATTCATCGGTGCGGTAATAGGACCAGGCGGTAAAATTATCCAGGAAATGCAACGCGAAACCGGTGCTTCGATCTCTATTGAAGAGGTGGGCAATAAAGGTATCGTGGAGATCTTTGCGGATAATAAAGCTGCTATTGATGCTGCTGTGAGCAGGATCAATGCCATTGCTGCTAAACCGGAGATCGGTGCTACTTACCAGGGTAAGGTGAAATCTATCATGCCGTTTGGTGCATTTGTAGAGATCATGCCGGGTAAAGACGGATTACTGCACATCTCTGAAATAGACTGGACCCGTCTGGAAACTATGGATGGTGTGTTCAAAGAAGGTGATAAAATAGAAGTGAAACTTTTGGATGTAGATAAGCAGGGTAAAATGAAGCTTTCGAGAAAAGCATTGTTGCCACGCCCGTCAAAACCGGAAGGCGCTGAAAATAAAGCATAGTCTGTTGTCTTTGGGGCTTTCCCGGAGATGATGTATGAATCTTATAAAACCCCTGCAAATTGCAGGGGTTTTTGTTTTAATCCGGATTTTTAAAGTTGTTATTTCTATTTAGTTCCTGATATATTTATCAGTTCCTGCTATATTTACTTCGCATTAAACGAATAGATCTATGAAACACCTGATTGCCCCATCTGTACTTTCTGCCGATTTTGCCAACCTTCAGCGTGATGTTGAAATGATCAACTCGAGTGAGGCAGACTGGTTTCATGTAGATATTATGGATGGTGTCTTTGTGCCGAATATTTCCTTTGGATTTCCTGTGATGCAGGCAATCAGAAAATATGCGGAAAAGCCATTGGATGTGCATCTGATGATTGTGAATCCGGAACATTATATTGAACAGTTTGCGGCGGCTGGTGCTGCGGTGATTACCGTTCACTATGAGGCTTGTACACACCTTCACAGGATTGTACAGTCTATTCATGCGGCAGGCTGCAAGGCTGGTGTAGCGCTCAACCCGCATACCCCTGTTTCCCTGCTTAAGGATATACTCGGGGATCTGGATCTGGTGCTGATCATGTCGGTAAATCCCGGCTTTGGCGGACAGCAGTTTATTCCAAACACCTTAAACAAGGTTAAAGAACTAAAGGCGATGGCTGCTCTGCTGAACCCTGATCTGCTGATTGAAGTAGACGGCGGGGTCGGACTGCACAATCTGCCGGCACTCGTGCAGGCAGGGGCGGATGTTCTGGTAGCGGGCAATGCGGTGTTTGCTGCTGAATCTCCAAAGGATACTATTGCTGAAATGAAGCGGACCGATACCGGAATCATGAAAATTTAAATGATTGATGCTTAAAATCCGCCTGTTGCTTTTTATTGTTTTGTTTTGCTTTGCTTATGCGCAGGCCAGGCAGCCGCTGATAAAGGTAACGGGTTTGATTACGGATGACCTTAAAAATCCTTTGCCAAAGGTTACGGTCAGCATTCCGGGGCAGAGCCAGATTGCTGTTTCTGACGAAAAAGGAGCGTATAATATTTATTCTACAAATACCTCGTTCATACTCAAATATAGTCTGCTGGGGTATAATGCTGTTTTTATAGAAATTAAGGAGAACAAGGCGGGCAGGATCATTCAGGATGTGGTACTTTCAGGTAATATCAATGAACTGGAGCAGGTGACCATCACCAATAAGGAGAACCAGTTGAGTAATGCGTCCATTATCAATGTTACCGATGTGGCGGCTATGCCTTCCGTATCGGGTAATTTTGAGTCGGTTCTTAAAACATTGCCAGGGGTTTCTGTGAATAATGAATTGAGTTCGCAATACAGTGTAAGGGGCGGGAACTTTGATGAGAACCTGGTCTATATTAATGATGTGGAAATTGGCAGGCCTGTGCTGATCAGGAATGGACAGCAGGAGGGTTTGAGTTTTATCAACAGTGACCTGCTCAGTTCTGCAAAATTCTCTGCGGGTGGGTTTGAGGCCAGGTATGACGATAAGTTGTCATCTGTGCTGGATGTACGGTATGACAGGCCGGACAGCAGTCAGGCCATACTGAACCTGGGTTTTCTGGGCGGGGCTTTCAGTTCGAAGATCCTGAACAAACAAAGTTATCTGCTTACCGGGTTAAGGTATAAAAACAATTCAAACGTACTGAACAGTCAGGATAATAAGGGCAGTTATGCCCCGAATTTTACGGATGCGCAACTCATCTATCAGTACAGTTTTTCTGAGAAATTCTCTTTAAATGTACTGGGAAGTTTCAATAGCGGAAGTTTTAAGCTGGTGCCTGAAAGCAGGGAAACGAAATTCGGGACTTTAAATACCCTGCTGCGCCTGCAAACGGCATACAGTGGGGAGGAAACGGATGATTACCAGAGTGCCGGGGCTGCGGTAACCGCGACTTACTTTCCTAAGCCGGATCTGGGGATCAAATGGATCAATAGTTTTTTCAATACTCTGGAGCGTGAGCGTATTGATATTCAGGGCAGGTATCTGCTGGATGAACTGAACAATGAGCAGGGGCATGTGCCGGCTAAGAATAAGGCCACGGGAGGGTATACTAATTTTGCACATAATGACCTGGAGTCGCAAAGCTTCAGCTCGGAGATCAAGGCAGACCAGCATTACAACAGCCATGTGTTTTCTCTTGGTTTGCGGTTTGAGAATAAATATTACAGTGATGTGCTGAAGGAGTATAGTTTTATCGATTCTGCGGGTTTTACGTTACCGGGTGATTTTAAGAGCTTTTATCAGGATAATTTTATCAGCGTTAATAATAGTCTTGCCATACAATATTATTCTGCTTTTATACAGGACAGTTATCAAATTTCAGATCACTCTGATCTGCAGCTGGGACTGCGGGCCAATTACAATTCACTGAGTGAACAGCTGCTGGTCAGCCCGAGGTTGCTGCTGGCCTACCGGTCACCCAATAACAACAAGATCTTCAGGTTTACTGCAGGAGTATACCAGCAGGCACCTGATTACCGGAGCATCAGGGATTTTAACGGGGTTCTGAATCTTCGCCAGCAGGCGCAGCGTTCTTATAATACCTCTGTAGGGCTGGATTATGCTTTTGATGGCCTGGGTACGCGGCTGAAGTTTACTTCAGAACTCTATTACAAGTGCCAGGACAGACTGATCCCCTATATGATGGATAATGTGAGGATCAAATACCTGGCGGCTGAGCTGGCGGAGGGAAATACTTATGGTGCTGATTTTAGTATCGGCGGGGAGTTTGTGAAGGATCTGCTTTCTTATTTTCGGATTTCACTGATGAAGGCCAATCAGAACATTGCAGGCGATGGCAGGGGTTACCTGAAAAGACCTACTGATCAAAGGGTGAATTTTTCAGTTTATTTTCAGGATCGTCTGATGAGCAGCCCTACGTATAAGGTTCACCTGAACTTGCTTTACGGATCAAAACTTCCCTTGGGCGCTCCTTTGATCAGGCAATATTCGGATGATTTCAGCATACCTGCCTATAAGCGTGTGGATATTGGTTTTTCCAAAGATTTCCTGGATGATCTGGTGATGAAAAAACCCCGGTTTCTTGAGAAATATTTCAGTTCGTTTTCTGCTCATTTAGAGGTGTTTAATTTATTGAATATCAATAATACCGTTTCGTACTTATGGCTAAAAGATGTGAATAACGTACAGTATGCCATTCCGAATTACCTGACGGGGCGTCAGTTGAACTTCAAATTGATCATAAAGTTCAAGAATTCCCACCGATAACATTTATAAAATTGCTAGATTTACATCCATTATAAATAACCTTTAAAAATGAGACACAATTTCGGCGCAGGCCCATGTATTTTACCTCAAGAAGTATTTAAACAAGCATCACAGGCGGTATTAGATTTTAAAGACGGTTTATCCATCCTGGAAATCTCTCACCGTACTCCTGAGTTTGAAGCGGTAGTAGAAGAAACCGTTAGATTGGTTAAAGAATTAATGAATGTACCAGCCGGATATTCGGTTGTGCTATTACAAGGCGGCGCCAGTTTGCAGTTTTCCATGGTTCCTATGAACCTGCTGCCTGAAGGCGGTACTGCAGCTTACCTGGAAACTGGTGTTTGGGCAAACAAGGCCATCAAAGAAGTTAAGATCTTTGGAACTGCAAATGTGGTGGCGACTTCAAAAGAGTCGAACTTCACTTATGTGCCTAAGGATTATGTAATTCCTGAAGACAGTGCTTATTTTCACTGCACTTCAAACAATACCATCTATGGAACTGAATTGTTCAGCTTTCCGGAGACAAACGTGCCTGTAGTTTGTGACATGTCATCAGACATTATGAGCAGGGTAATTGATGTTTCTAAATTTGACCTGATCTATGCGGGTGCACAGAAAAATATCGGCCCTGCGGGTTTGACCATTGCTATTGTTAAAGACGAGATTTTAGGTAAATCCGGAAGGAAACTGCCTTCTATGCTGGATTATAAAGTTCATATAGACGGAGGATCTATGTACAATACCCCTCCTGTATTTTCTATTTATGTAGCGATGCTGAACCTGAGATGGCTGAAAGCTAAAGGCGGTGTGGCTGAGATAGAGAAAGAGAACAAAGCTAAAGCAGAAGCTTTATACAAGGAGATTGACAGAAACCCGTTGTTTAAAGGGACATGTGCTGTTGAGGATCGTTCAAGAATGAATGTTTGTTTTGTAATGGAGAATCCTGAACTGGAAAAACCATTCCTGAAATATGCTGAAGAAAATGGGGTAGAGGGTATTAAAGGACACAGAAGTGTTGGTGGTTTCAGAGCTTCCATTTACAATGCGCTTCCAATCACAAGCGTGCATACTTTAGTAGAGTTAATGCAGATTTTTGCAGAAAAACACCAATAAAATATAAATTAATGATTAAGATACTTGCAAACGATGGGATTGATCCTATCGGTAAAAAATTATTAGAAGAAGCGGGTTTTGTAGTAGATACAGAAACTGTTCCACAGGATCAATTGGTTGAAGCTTTAAAGAACTATGATGGGATCACCGTTAGAAGTGCGACCAAGTTACGTAAGGAACTGATCGATCAGGTACCTAATATTAAACTGATTGGCAGAGGCGGTGTGGGTATGGACAATATTGATGTGGAATATGCCCGCAGTAAAGGTATCGCGGTGGTGAATACTCCTGCAGCTTCTTCGTTGTCTGTTGCGGAACTGGTTTTTGCACATTTGTTTACCGGTATCCGCTTTTTGCAGGATTCTAACAGAAAAATGCCTGTGGAAGGTGCGACCAAATTCAATGCTTTAAAGAAAGCGTATGCTGGTGGTGTGGAGCTTCAGGGTAAAACTATGGGGATCATTGGTTTTGGCCGTATCGGTCGTGAAACTGCCAAGGTTGCGCTTAGACTGGGTATGAATGTTTTGGCTTATGATTTGTATCCGTCAGAAGGTACACTTCCTTTGACTTTTCAGGGTGGTGCATCCGTAGAGATTCCATTTAAAACGGTTTCACTGGAAGAAGTGATCACAGGCAGTGATTTCATCAGTTTGCATACTCCTTTTGCAGATAAGCCTATCCTGGGTGCAGAAGAGTTTGCTAAAGTAAAACAGGGCGTTGGTGTGGTAAACTGCTCTAGAGGCGGTACCATCGATGAACTGGCACTGGTTGCTGCACTGGATAGTGGTAAAGTTTCTTTTGCGGGTCTGGATGTATTTGATGATGAACCTACACCAAGGGCTGAAATATTACAGCATGCGAAAATTTCTTTGACTCCGCATATCGGAGCTGCTACGAATGAGGCGCAGGAAAGAATCGGTACTGAACTGGCCAATATCATTATTGATCATTTTAAAAAATAAGTACTTCATCAGTAAGTATGGAAAAGGGACCTCTGGTCCCTTTTTTTATTTAAGGTTTTTAGCTCATGGATTTGATGAGCACCCAGTACCTGTAACCCAGGATTGCTTTTTGCAGGGTGGTCAGTTTCATCGGGTCTTTTTTATAAAGACCGGGGAGAAGGACCTTGTTGAGTTTGACGAGTAACCTGAAGAACCATTTTTTCATATCGGTGGATGTTAACCGGTTTTTAACTTTTTCCTAAAGAAATAGATGGAGCCTGCCAGGGTAAGTCCTAAAAATATAATGATGTATATCGCCAGCATCCTGGTATCCTTTGCACTGCCGGCTTCATTTTTCAGCAGTTCGTTCTGATCCTGCAGTTTTTTAATAGAGGTCATATAGCTCTGGATCCTGCTATTGGTACTGCTGGCATTGCGCTGTATCATTTGTACCTGCTGGTCTTTATATTCCATCAGGATCTTCAGTTCCTTGAAGATGTTATTGTCATTGAGTACGATTTGTCTGAGGATCTCATTGGAGTTCTGAATGTCCTGTTTGGTCTGAAGACCGAATATACCTGTCCGCTGGCTGAGACTCTGATCGTATTGTCCGAATTTAGCACTTCTCTGGGCCAGCAGGGAGTTTACCTTGAGCCTTTGGGTCTGATAGGCACTGGTGTCGGCCTGAATGGCATAAACCGGTGCAGAAACACACAGGAAAAGAAGCGTACATGTATAGAGTAGCAGACGCAGAGGCGATGAGTGTTTGTTCATATTGATTTTTTATAGATACAAGCAAACTTTATGCCCTGCCTTACGGATGAAATTCAACCCGGATGATATCGCTCAGGTGCAGGCCCAGTAATCCGCTTGCTTTTCCTTTATTGATGGCGATCTCCAGGTGATTGCTAATGCCGAAAAGACAAAGTTTTTCTCCTTCAGGTACTTCATTGTAATGCCAGCTCAGCTGGGTAATGGTTTCATTTTTTCTGAAGTATAAGGTGAAATCCCTGTTGCGCTGGATCCTGGTAAAAAGGTCTTTGGTAATATTGGTAATGACATTGCAGAAAGTGTCTATGTAAATGACACTGCCCCGGATGATGTCGCGCTCTATGACCGGGTTCAGCAGCATCCTTTGCTCAATGTTGTCTGCTGGTACGCCTATGTCTTTTAATCTGGCTCCTCTGGCCAGATGAACTGCGGCTTTAACAAATATGTCAACCAGCGGGAAATGCAGGTATTTGAGATCCTGCATGATGTTCAGCTCTACGATCTCGTCCGGTTTGTCTTCAAACAGCAAGGAGAAAATGCCATTGTCTGCTCCTACAAAAAAGTGGTCTCTGTATTTTAATGCAATGTATTTGGTGTTCTCACTGTATACGGAATCTATACCGATCAGGTGCACAGTTCCCTTTGGGAAATACGGATAAACATTTTTTAGAACGAAGGCTGCATAAGAGATATTGAATGATGGCACTTCATGAGTTACGTCAACAATGTTAGCTGTAGGCAAGATGCTCAGGATACTGCCTTTCAGAGCAGCCTGATAAAAATCTTTAGAACCTAAATCTGTCGTTAAAGTAATAATGGCCATTAAAAATTGAATATTTATTCTTAATCTTGCGTAGGCGGCAAATCGCGTACAAATATTCAATTTTTATATCAGAATATACACCTCAATCAAAAAAACAATATTTTGAACGAACTAAAATTAACATTAGAATCGGTAGATCCGGTACAGTTCTGGGGAGCCAACAATGAGCATTATGAACTGGTAAAGAATGCGTTCCCTAAACTGAAAGTAGTAGCCAGAGGCAATGAAGTGAAGGTGCTGGGAGACGAGCAGGAACTGAAAATTTTTGAAAAGAAATATCAGCAGCTGATCGCTCACCTTGAAAAATACAGCTCATTGCTGGCCAGTGATGTGGAGACCATTTTAGTTTCGAAGAAAATACTGGTGGAGGATGAAGCCGGTACGGCTGAGAAGCCCGCGGGCGGAAGCGGTGGTGGCGGTGAGGTGATCGTCTTCGGTACCAATGGCTTAATGGTGAAGGCGAGAACTGCCAACCAGAGAAGGATGGTGGACAGTATTGTTAAGAATGATGTGTTGTTTGCTATTGGTCCTGCGGGAACGGGTAAAACTTATACTGCAGTGGCACTTGCTGTAAGGGCATTGAAAAATAAAGAGATTAAACGGATCATATTGACAAGGCCTGCTGTGGAAGCAGGGGAGAGCCTGGGCTTTTTGCCGGGTGATCTGAAGGAAAAGGTGGATCCGTATCTGCGCCCGCTTTATGATGCCCTGGATGATATGATTCCGGCAGAGAAACTGAAGACGTATATTGAAAACAGGACCATAGAGATTGCACCGCTCGCATTTATGAGGGGCAGGACGCTGGACAATTGTTTTGTGATTCTGGATGAGGCGCAAAATTCTACTGATCTTCAGCTGAAGATGTTTCTGACTCGTATGGGGCCTTCGGCTAAGTTTATTGTGACCGGTGATGTGACACAGATCGACCTGCCTAAGAAACAGATGTCCGGCCTGCACAATGCGCTTCGTATCCTTGAGGGTATTCCGGGGATTGAGATCATCTACCTGACCGGAGAGGACGTAGTAAGGCATAAACTGGTAAAAAGAATATTGAAGGCTTACGGTGATATTCAATAATTAAAAATAACTAATAAAGCTTTTTTAGCAAAATAGCATGACAGCGATAAAAGAGACAAATTTCAGCTTTCCAAAGCAGAGCAATTTTTATAAGGGTAAGGTGCGTGATGTGTATACCATTGACAACCGTTATATGGCCATGGTGGTAACAGACAGGATTTCTGCCTTTGATGTGGTTTTGCCTGAAGCGATTCCTTTTAAAGGGCAGGTACTGAATCAGATCGCAGCCAAATTTCTGGCTGCTACGAAAGATATTGTGCCCAACTGGGTGATTGATGTTCCGGATGAAATGGTAACGATAGGGCGTATCTGCGAGCCGTTTAAAGTAGAAATGGTGATCAGGGGATATCTTGCAGGTCATGCCTGGAGAGAATACAGTGCGGGGAAGCGCAGCGTTTGCGGGGTAGCATTGCCGGAAGGGCTGAAAGAAAACGATAAGTTGCCTGAACCGATCATTACACCCACTACCAAGGCGTCTGTAGGGCACGATGAAGACATTTCAAGGGAAGATATCCTTGCGAAGGGAATTGTATCTCTGGCGGATTATACGCATCTGGAAAACTATACCTACGCTTTGTATCAGAGAGGGGTGGAAATGGCTGCTGATCGTGGATTGATCCTGGTAGATACCAAGTATGAGTTTGGTAAGGCAGGGGACGATATTTACCTGATCGATGAGATCCATACTCCTGATTCTTCACGTTATTTTTATGCGGAAGGGTATGCGGAAAGACAGGACGCAGATGAAGCTCAGAAACAGCTCTCTAAAGAGTTTGTGCGCAAGTGGCTGATTGAGAATGGTTTTCAGGGAAAGGACGGGCAAACTGTTCCGGTAATGACTCCTGAAATCATAAATTCGATATCTGATCGTTATATAGAGCTTTATGAGCAGATCACCGGTGATCGTTTTGTGAAAAATGAAGCGGATGATGTAGTGAAGCGGATTGAACACAATGTAGCCAATGCGCTGAGCCGCCTTTCGGCCTAGAATTGGTTAAATTTATTTATTTTAGTATTTAATTTATTCCTCAATATCATGAAATTTTCAATAGATAAGCACGAAAAGTATGTCGTTTTAAAATTGGATGAACCTCAGTTTACAAACGAGAATACGCCTAAATTGAAATCTGAATTCATTTTATTGAATGCAGAGGGTTTCCGTAATATTGTTCTGGATTTGTCTGAGATCAAAAAATGTGACGATTCTCAGGATCTGAGCAGTTTGCTGGTGGGTGACAGGCTTTGTAAAAAGGCTAACGGCCTTTTTATACTGACAGGTATCAATGAGGTGGTGGCCAAGATCCTGGAGATGTCTAATCTTGATCAGTCGCTGACTATAGTGTCTAAATTGGATGAAGCTACAGACCTGATCTTTATGGAAGAAATTGAGAAGGAATTGCTGGGTGGTGTAGATCTGGGTTAATGAAATTTGAGGTTACCATCTTAGGAAGCAGTTCCGCTACACCGGTATATAACAGGAATCCAACAGCCCAGCTATTAAATTGCAATGAAAAGTTTTATCTGATTGATTGCGGGGAAGGTACCCAGCAGCAATTGATCAGGTATGGTTTTAAAGCCAGCAAAATAGATTATGTGTTCATCAGTCATCTTCATGGTGATCATTATTTTGGATTGATCGGTTTGCTTTCGAGCCTGCATTTAAATGGTCGTGTTAAGCCTTTGAAGATTTTTGGCCCTGCTGCACTGCAGGAAATACTTGACTTGCAGTTCAGACATTCAGAAACTGTGATCAGGTATCCGATTGAATTTGTGATTACTGAGGCGCTGCATACTAAACAAATATTTGAGAATACAGACCTGATTGTCGAAACTGTGGTATTAAATCACAGGATTCCCTGTACAGGATTTAAGTTTAAGCAGAAGAAGCGCTTGCGCAAGCTGCTGGTGGAGAAGCTCGAAGCTGAAGGGATCAATATTGAGTATTATCCTTTGTTGAAAAGAGGAGTGGATCTGAACTTGCCCAATGGACGGGTTTTGCTGAATAGTGAGTATACTATTGATTCTGACAGGCCGAAAAGCTATGCTTATTGTTCGGATACGCTGATGGATGAAAGGTATTTTGACAGTATTAAGGGCTGTGACCTGTTATATCATGAGGCTACTTTTCTGCATGAAATGCTGGAAAGAGCCAATCAGACACATCATACTACTGCTTTACAGGCTGCTGAAGTGGCAAAAATCACCAATGCTTCTAAATTGCTTATCGGTCATTTTTCTTCCAGGTACAAGACCCTGCAAGGGCTTCTGGATGAAGCCAGGTCTGTCTTTGAAGAAACAGAACTGGCCATAGAGGGCAATACTTATACGATATAGGTTACTTGTCTTTGTTGCCTCCTCCAAATACGGAGAAGTGTACATAACGCTTAGGATTTGCCTTAAGGTCTATCATCAGGTTATCGAGGTTTTTGGAAGCATTGTTTAAGTTGTCATATAACTTGGCGTCATTAACCAGCATCCCCAGAGAACCTTCTCCTTTATTGATTTTACCGACTATGCTCTGAAGATCTGCAACAGCTTTATTGGCGTTGTCTATGGTCTGTTTAAAGTTGGCTGCTGCCACCTGATCAGTTATGGAATGAACGTTGTCCAGAATGGCACTGATTTTCTGATTGTTTTGTTTAAGGTTGCCGGATATGGCTTCTACGTTAGCCAGAATAGCAGAAATTCTTGATCCTTCGGAACCTACTAGATTGTCTACTTTTTTAGAGGTAGATTCAAGCGAGGCCAGCGTTGAAGATATGCTGTTGAAGCTTTTGTCTACGTTCTTCTGGAAGTTGGGGTTCAGTATAGAGTTTACACTCGTCAGGATAGAGTCCATTTTTGCAATAATCATCTCCGCTTTCTTTTGAACGGGCTGCACAGTCTCCAACAGGCCTTTCTGAACGTTTGCGTTTAAGGTATCTCCGTCCTGTGCGTAATCTGCACCACTGCCCAGTGCCATTACTATAGCTTTACTTCCCAAAAGGTCCGTGCTTTCCAGTTTGGCAATACTGCTTTTTGGAATTTCGTATTTGCCTTTGATCTTTAGTGTGGCGAGGATGGAGCCATCAGATTGGAGCTGCAGCTTGTCTACCCTTCCGATCTGAAAGCCGTTGATCAGTACGGGTTTGGATACTGCAAGTCCATCTACATGTGAATATCTGGCGTATAAAACAGTCTCACTTGAAAAAATGGCATTGCCCTTTAAGAAGTTATAACCAATGATTAATAAGGCTATGGAGAAGGCTGCCAGTATGCCTACTTTGGTTTCGTTTGCTATCTTCATTTATGTGAGTTGTTTTATTTCAATGGTATGCTTAATTCGTTTCAGTTTCTGTTTTATAGGTTTTTATCGCTTTAAAAATTGAACTTACAATTTCTTCCTGTCCGCTGTCAGAATTGATGTATTTCTCTTCAGAGGGATTAGAAATAAAACCAATTTCTGTAAGAACAGCCGGTAAACCGCATCTTTGTAAGATCAAAAGTCCTTGTTCCTTTACTCCTCTGTTTACCCTGCCATCATTATTGGTGTAGTTTTCCTGGATCAGCCTGGCCAGTTTCAGGCTCTTGTCTCTGAACAAATTCTTAAACAAAGATAATATAATAAATGTTTGAGGATCATTCGGATCGTATCCGTCATAGTTTTGTTTATAGTTTTTTTCGAGTTTGATGTCCTCATTTTCACGGATTGCAGCGTCCTGTTCGTTTAAACGATGTGAACCGGCTACAAAAGTTTCAGTACCACTGGTTGTTTTATTTTTTTCGTAAGCGTATTTTGGTACTTTTTTACCGCTCTTATTTTTTGTGTATCCTACTAAAACCCTTCTGTCGGGCATAGAATTACAGTGTATGGAAATAAAGAGGTCGGCATTGTTGTCATTGGCCAGGGCGGCTCTTTTATAAAAATCTACATCGACGTCGGTTTTCCTGGTGTAGAGGACTTTGACATCCGGCAGATCCCGTTCTATTCTCTTTCCCAGTTTTAGTGCTACTTCAAGTGCGACATTTTTTTCCAGTGAAAAACTACCTCTGGCTCCGGGTTTATTGCCCCCGTGGCCGGCATCTATCACGATAGTTTTAACCTTGTACGCCTGTGAAAATGTAAATTGTGAACTGAAAAGTAAAAATGGCAACAGGAACAGGGCTTTCTTCAATCTCATGCAAATGTGTTTTGGTGTATAAATTATCCTTCTACGTTTTTTCTGTAGTTTTCTATCGCTTTCAGCAAGCAGTTGGTAATTTCGTCCTGACCGGCTTCAGAATTCATATAATCCTCTTCTTCGGGATTGCTTATAAATCCGATTTCGGTAAGGATAGCAGGCATGCCGGCACGGGCCAGTACCGCAAGACTCTTTTCCTGGACTCCTCTGTTGATGCGCCCTGCATTCACATATTCGTCCTGAACCAGCTTGGCCAGTCTGAGGCTTTGAGTTCTGAACGTATTCTTCATCAGGGAAAGAATAATCGCATTTTCCGGGTTGTTGGGATCAAAGCCTTCATAGTTTTCTTTATAGTTGTCTTCCAGAAAGATGGAAGCATTTTCCCTTTTTATGGCTTCATCCTGTTCATTTACTCTGCCCATACCTGATACAAAGGTTTCTACACCTCTGGTAGAGGTGCTTTTCCGGCTGACGGTACTGGTTACCGGAACTCTTTTTCCCCGGCTGTTTTTTCTGTATCCGGTAACTATAGCAGATCTGTATACTGGCATATCGTTGCAATGAATGGAAATAAAAAGATCAGCCTTGGCATTATTTGCTATGGCAATTCTTTCATAAAGTGGTATAAAAACATCTTCAGTACGGGTATAAATCACCTTCACGTCTTTCATGTTTGCCTCAATAGCCGCGCCAAGATGCAGCGCAGTCTTCAGGGCAACATCTTTTTCGGTAGAATACAGGCCCCTGGTACTGCCGTCTCTACCCCCGTGTCCGGCGTCTATTACAATAGTTTTTATTTTGTATTCCTGTGTAAAAGCCTGATAACTAGAGGTAATATTAATCGCTAAAGAAATAAATACGATCAAAATTGCTTTTGGTCTGAGCAATGGTATATTTTTCATTAATTTTGAACGTTTTGGATTAAACATTAATGCAAAAATAACATTCACACACGAATTTGAAACTTTTACAGTATATCATTTTTTTTAATCTGTTTGTTTTATTAACATTTGTTAGTAATAGAGCTACCGCTTTTTCTTCTAATACCTGGCGGCAGGTACTCCAGCAAATCGACACCACCAAAAGAAGCGGACCTAAAAAAAGTAACGCTGGTAAGGATCCGAAAGATACAGTGTCGAGTGAAAAACTGGAATATTCGGCGAAAGATTCTGTAGTATTCAAAAATCAGAAGAAGATTATTTATCTGTACGGAGGTGCCAGGGTGATCTACCAGGGGCTGGAGCTTGATGCGGATTTTATCAGTTATAATGACAGTACCAAACAACTATTTGCACGGGGGAATACCAATTCAAAGGGGAAGTACATCGGTCGTCCGATTATTAAGATGGAAGGGCAGGGAACTTCTCTTGCTGATTCTTTGAGGTATAATACGGAAACAGCTACGGCCCAGGTATGGAGTGTGTTTACCGAACAGGAGGGGGGCTTTTTTTCCGGAGGTAAAGCAAAAAAACAGCCGGATGACGAGATCCACAGTAAAGGACAGACCTACAGTACCTGTAATTTGCCCCATCCCCATTTTGGAATTCACATCACAAGAGGAATAGTTACAGAAACCCAGATCATCACCGGACCTGTATATCTGAAAATAGAAGATATACCTCTGCCGCTGGGGCTGCCGTTTGCTTTTTTTCCCAAACCAAATAAGAAATCATCAGGTTTCATATTGCCTTCTCCGGGTGAAGATTATACCAGGGGATTTTTTCTCCGTGACGGTGGATATTATCTTGGTTTGAATGATTATTGGGATGCCAAACTTACCGGAACAATTTACACCAGGGGCTCTTATGATGGTATGCTGGTCTCCAACTACACCAAAAGATATAAATTTAATGGCAACATCAGCTTAAATTATTCCAATTCCAGGTATGGTACAGAAGGAACGCCGGATTTTAATGCCAGGAAGGATTTTAAGATCTTATGGAGTCATAGCCAAAATGCAAACGCCAAACCGGGTACTACATTTTCTGCGTCGGTGAATGCAGGTACCAGCAGTTATAACAGAAATACTGCTGCAGGGGCTACTTATGATCCATATCAGGTGGCAGATAATACACTGCAGTCGAGTATTGCCTATGGAAGGGTTTTTGATAACGGAATGAACCTTAGTCTCGCGGCCAGCGGCAGACAGCAGACTCAGAATAAGAGTGTGGAGCTGAGGCTGCCTGATCTTACTTTTTCTGTGCCGACTTTTAATCCCTTTGATTCAAAGGAAAGGGTAGGTGAACAGAAGTGGTATCAGAAAATAACGGTTGGATATAACCTGACTTCCAGCAACAGCATTAACACTGTAGAAAGTGAACTATTTAAGAGGGAGTCTTTGAGAAAGTTCCAGAACGGTGTTGATCACCAGATTCCCCTGAATATGTCTTTTCCTGTGGGGCATTTCAATTTTAGCACGGGTGTCAATTATCACGAAAGATGGGCTTTTCAAACTATTGAAAAAACTTACCTGAGGGTGGTTAACGGATCAGATGTTCAGATCATTGACACCATTCCTGGTTTTAAACGTAATGGTGAGTACAGCGCTAATATGAGTATTTCCACGAAGATATACAGTACAGCTCAGTTTACTAAATTCGGGAATTTTACTGCCCTGAGGCATGTGATGACACCAAGGGCCGGGTTCAGTTACACTCCTGATTTTTCTGATCTGAGGCGTGGTTATTATAAAGAGGCCTTTTATACTGACGGAAGCCATGTGCTGGATGAAATGGGAAAGAACCGTAAGTATTCTATCTTCGAGGGTACTTTGTATGGAGGGCCGGGTCAGGGTCGGGCGGCATCTTTATCATTTGGTATTGACAATACGGTAGAAGCAAAGTTTCTGACTCCTAACGATACAACGGGCAAGGGTAATAAAAAAATTCCGGTTATACAGGGATTAAGTATAGGTGGTTCATATAATTTTCTGGCCCCCAGGTTTAAGCTGTCAACGCTCGGTTTCAGCGGAAGATCTCAGTTTACCGATAAATTGGGGATCAATTACAATGGTACACTAAATCCATATCAAATCAGGGACAGTCTGGACATGAACAGGAATCCGGTCCTGGATTCCAGGGGACAGCAACTCAAAAATGTGATAGACCGGTATACCTGGCAGGACGGAAAATTCCCGAGATTAACCGGTTTTGGGTTTTCATTTGATTACAGTCTTAATCCTGACGCTTTGCGCAGAAGAAACGAAAATCAGGATAAATTAAAGGACAAAGTAGATCAGGGAGCGATGACTCAGGAACAGGCAGACGCACTTGCAAGAGTGAGCCGTGATCCGAATGCTTTTGTGGATTTTAAAATTCCATGGAATTTTGCATTTAGCTACAGTTTTCAGTATAGGACTGATGATGTGGGGAATAATAGCTCCATCACAAATACCCTGAATTTTAATGGTGATGCAAATATTACTCCGAAGTGGAAGGTTCAGTTTACTTCAGGCTGGGATTTTCAGGCAAAGACCTTTTCACAAACTTCATTTTCGATCTACAGGGATTTGCACTGCTGGGATATGAGCTTTAGCTGGGTTCCGTTCGGATTTTATCAGTCTTATTCTGTGGATATTAAAGTTAAGGCTTCTATTTTGCAGGATCTGAAGTTGAGCAAGAGAAAAGCTTATTATACCCGCTTCTAAATCATATTTTATGTTAGCTGAAATTATAACGATTGGCGATGAAATTCTCATTGGTCAGATCGTAGATACCAACTCGGCCTGGATGGCCATTCAACTTAATCTGGCGGGCATAAAAGTAAAACAGGTGACTTCTGTGTCCGATGATGCAGATCACATTACAGAAGCGCTTAAACTGGCGGAGCAAAGGGCCCGTATCATTCTTATAACAGGGGGGCTTGGGCCAACGAAGGATGACATTACTAAGTTTACGCTGGCTGCTTACTTTGGTATGGGAATGAGGAGGGATGAAGAGACCTTGAATCATGTAACGAACATATTTGAGAAACTGAACAGGCCAATGATCGAGTCCAACAGGAAACAGGCAGATGTTCCTGATGGTTGCGTGGTGATCCAAAACAAAAATGGTACTGCGCCCTGTATGTGGTTTGAGCATAACGGCAATATCATCGTGTCTATGCCGGGTGTTCCGTTTGAGATGATGTACCTCATGGAAGAAGAGATTCTGCCGCGGCTTAAAAATTCTTTTAAACTCCCTTTTATTGTTCATAAAACTTTACTTACTGCCGGAATAGGGGAGTCTTTTCTGGCAGCTGAAATAGCGGGTTTGGAAGACGCGCTTCCGGATCACATTAAGCTGGCTTATTTGCCAAGACTGGGGCAGGTGCGTTTGCGGCTGAGCGGATCAGGTGCTGATGAGGATGCGCTGAGGAATGAAGTGGAAAAACATGCGCGTCTGATCATTGATCGCATAAAAAAGTATGTTGTAGTAGAAGAGGATATTGCGCTGGAAAAAGCATTGCTCGATATCATGGCCAGGCGCGGGCTTACTTTATCTACTGCGGAAAGTTGTACTGGAGGTTATATCGCACATCTGATTACACAACATCCGGGATCTTCTGCTGTGTATATGGGCGGTGCTGTTACGTACTCCAATAAGCTTAAAGAGTCTGTTCTGGGAGTAAGCGGGAAGACCCTTGCTGATTTTGGAGCAGTAAGCGAAGCTACAGTGAGAGAGATGGCACAGGGTGCACTTGACCGTTTTGAAACAGATTATGCCGTTGCGGTCACGGGGATTGCTGGTCCGGACGGAGGAACAGCGGATAAACCTGTGGGTACGGTCTGGATAGCTGTTGCGGGGAATCAGGGTGTTAAAGCCAGATTATTCACCTTTGGTAATAAGCGGGTTCAAAACATAGAACGCTCTGCCATAGCTGCTTTGACTATGATTTTGAATGAACTTGGGCAGGATTATAGTTAAGTGTTCAAAATACTTTACTTTTGCATCTGATATCAATGAGGAAATAAAAAATGGCTCAATACGAATTATTGTTACCTAAAATGGGGGAAAGCGTTGCTGAAGCAACCATCATTAAATGGGCAAAACAACCCGGAGATATGATAGAAGCGGATGATACTATTTTGGAGATCGCTACTGATAAGGTTGATTCAGAAGTTCCTTCGCCTGTTGCGGGTAAGTTAATAAAGCAATTGTTTAAAGAAGATGAAATTGCCCGGGTCGGTGAAATTATAGCCATCATTGAGACCGAAGGCATTTCCGACAGTCCGCAGGTAAGGGAAGAGATCGGGGAAATGGTGGTTTCTGCAGCACAGGATATACCGGGTACAGATCAGCTGACGGCGACTGCGGATACTGAAATAAAAAGAAGTGTTTCGGATCGCTTTTACTCTCCTTTGGTAAAGAATATTGCAAGCCAGGAAAATTTATCAAATGAGGAACTGGATGCCATACCTGGTACCGGAACCGAGGGCAGATTGACCAAGGATGATCTTTTGTCTTACATTCAAAGCAAAACAGGGGGTACAGGTTCAGTGATTGCAAATCCTGCAGCCGCTAAAATAATTGCCGGATCCGGTGCTGAGATTCCCCCGGTAAAACCAACTGTCGTTCATCAGGGATCATCATCGAGCATTAGTGGCGGAGATGAGATCATTGAGATGGACAGGATGCGTAAACTGATTGCCGAGCATATGGTGATGAGTGTGCAGACCTCTCCTCATGTGACGTCTTTTGTAGAGGCTGATGTTACCAATATGGTGATGTGGCGTGAAAAGGTGAAGCGTAATTTTGAAAAACGTGAAAATGAAAAGATCACATTTACTCCTTTGTTTGTTGAGGCGGTCGCCAAGGCAATTAAAGATTTTCCAATGGTCAATGTTTCTGTAAACGGAACGCAGATTATTAAAAAGAAAGATATTAATATTGGAATGGCCGCTGCTTTGCCGAGTGGTAATCTGATTGTTCCTGTTATAAAAAATGCAGATCAGTTTAATCTGGTAGGATTAACCAAGTCGGTAAATGATCTTGCAGGGAGGGCACGCAATGCTAAGCTGAAACCTGATGAAACACAGAATGGTACGTTTACATTAACTAATGTTGGTTCATTTGGGAATATAATGGGAACCCCGATTATTAATCAGCCTCAGGTAGCGATTCTTGCTGTGGGGGCGATTAAAAAGAAGCCGGCAGTACTGGAGACTGAGTTTGGGGATGTGATCGCTATCAGGCACATGATGTTCCTGTCCTTGTCTTATGATCACAGGGTGGTAGATGGTGCTCTGGGCGGCTCTTTCGTTCGAAGGGTAGCAGATTACCTGGAGAACTGGGATGTAAACAGGGAAATTTAAAGATAAGATATGCAAAAGGCCCCATTCGGGGCCTTTTGCTATCAAAACAAAAAATAAAATTGTCTAGTTAAACAGTACTTCTTCTTCCGAAACTACCTGGATTTGCTGCTCAGTATAGGTATATCTGCCGGTATGTGCAATGAATACATCTTTTTGTTCCAAAAGATCCTTATTGGCCAGCAGGCTTTTAAGGCTCACGTTTCCGATCACATATTTATAATCATTACGCGAAAAGCGTTCACTTATATTTTCTATGTTCAGTTTTTCTATAGTGTATTCGTGTGTATACCTCAGGTAAACTTCAATATTCACATTGTCGGTATGTACCAGTCCGTTTTGCTGATGATATTTTTTGTATTCATACCTGTAATCGTATCTAAGTGCTGCTATATCAGATAATACTGCTGCGCCTGTTGGATGTCCGCCGGCTCCTTTCCCAAAAAAGAACTGTTTATCTGCAAAGGCTGCCTGGACAGTTACACCGTTGTATTCATTTTCTACATTGTATAAAAAATCATCTGACTTTACAAATTTAGGAAGAACATAGGTGACGATCTGCTTGGTGCTGATCTTACGTGCAGTAGGCACCAGCTTAATTTTAAAGTTTTTCTCTCTTGCATACCTGATGTCATTTTCAGAAAGATTTTGAATCCCAACGTTTAAGATTTTATCAGGATTGATGAAAAGTCCGTAAGCGTGAGCGGTAGCGATAGCCAGTTTGAACTTGGGGTCATAACCGCCTACATCAAGAATGGGGTTACTTTCAGCGAAACCAAGATCCTGTGCCTGTTTCAATGCGACTCCGTACTCCAGGTTTTCATTAAATATTTTAGAAAGTATATAGTTGGATGAACCATTAAATATGCCGCTGATTCCATGCAATAATTCATTGTCATAATATTCTTCCAGGTTACGGATGATGGGGATACTGCCGCATACCGCACCCTCGTATAGTAAAGAGGATCCATGTTTTTCCTGTAGGTCTACCAATTCCGCGAGGTGCGAAGCAATCATTTTTTTATTGGCAGAAACGACATTCTTTCCGCTGATCAGTGCTCTTTTGGTAATGTTGAAAGCAACCTCAGCATCGTCAATCAATTCAACGATAGTGTTGATTTCCGTATTGTTGAGGATTTCATCGTGATCTGTGGTGAAAAGATGGGCATCCAGACTGCGTTTTTTATCAGGATTTTTAATGGCTATTTTAACGATCTCCAGGTTTAAGTCCTGACCGCGGATGATGTCATGTAATCCTTGTCCAACCACTCCAAAACCAAACAGACCGATCTTAAGTTTCTTGCTCATTTAGTGTTATGCCGTTTTGTGTAATTTAATAATTTTCTTATTTGTACTTTCTTTCAGGAAATTGCCGATCACATTGGTCAGAATATCTGTTTCAATCAGAAAGCCATCATGTCCGTAAGCAGATTTTATACTGTAAAATGCAGCACCGGGGATGTTCTTCGCAAGGAATTCCTGCTCAGAGGATGGAAACAATACATCATTTTCAATGCCGATCACCAGTGTATTTGCTTTTACTGTGGCCAGCGCCTCTGTAACGCTTTGCCTGCCACGCCCTACATTGTGGCTGTCCATGGCTTTGCTCAGGTACCAGTAGCTATAGGCATTAAACCGTTTGCAAAGTTTTTCCCCCTGGTAATTCTGATAAGAAGAGGCCCTGAAGGAGCCTGTTTTCTCATTTACGCTCTCCAGTTGTGTAGCTGCATAGGCATCGTATGTCCGGTAAGAAAGGAGTGCGATGCTGCGGGCTGCTTTTAATCCTTTCAGGCCTCCGTCAGGTTGCTGCGCATAAAAAGTACGGTCAGTAGTTATGGCCAGCCTCTGGCTTTCATTAAATGCAATACCCCATGGAGAATGTACTGCATTGGTTGCCACCAAAATCAGGTTTTCTATAATAGCAGTGTCGCTGATGGCCCATTCCAATGCCTGCTGACCGCCCAATGATCCGCCGATTAATACCTTAATTTCATGGATGCCAAGGTGCTGAGCCAGCAGGCCATGTGCCGCTACCAAATCTCTGATGGTAAATTCAGGAAAGGCCAGGTAATAGGGCTGGCCTGTTACCGGATTTTGACTCAATGGATTTGTAGTCCCATAATGAGAACCCAATACGTTAGCACATACGATATAATGCTCCCCGGGATTGAACAGGTCATTGCTTCCAAACAGGCCTTTCCACCAGTCCAATACATCTGCATTTGCCGTCAGCGCATGACATACCCAGATCACATTATCCTTTTTTGCATTCAGTTTACCATAGGTCTGGTAGGCAATTTCTACATTTCGTAGTTTCTTCCCGTTCTCCAGTTTAAACTGTTTGCTGTGCTTGTATGTTGCAGTGGTACTCATTTTTGATGTTAAGGCTTAAATATTCTAAAGTTTTATAGCGGCAAAAGCTTGCTCAAAATCAGCTTTGATATCGTCAATGTGTTCGATACCTACCGATACACGCAATTGATTGGGTTTTACCCCTGCGGCTTCCTGTTCTGCTTCACTAAGTTGCTGATGGGTAGTAGCCGAAGGCTGGATGATCAGCGTTTTTGCATCACCAACATTGGCCAGGTGACTGACCAGTTGCAGGCTGTCTACCAGTTTGGTAGCTTGTTGTTTATCTCCATGCAGTTCGAATGAAAGTACTGCTCCGAAACCATTTTGCAGGTACTTTTTCGCATTGGCATGGTAAGGGCTGCTTTCGAGGCCGGGATAGCTTACTGATTTTACCGCTTCGTGATTTTCAAACCAGGTAGCAAGGGCCAGTGCGTTGTCTACATGACGCTGTACGCGAAGTGACAGTGTTTCTAATCCCTGTAAAAGTAAAAATGAGTTAAACGGAGAGATCGCAGGACCAAAATCCCTTAAACCTTCTACTCTTGCGCGGATGATAAACTGTATGTTGCCAAAAGGACCACCAATTCCGAATACGTCATTGAATACCAGTCCGTGATATCCTTCAGAAGGTTCGGTAAACTGGTTGAATTTTCCATTGCCCCAATTGTAATTTCCACCGTCCACGATTATTCCGCCAACGCTTGTTCCGTGTCCGCCTATCCATTTTGTCGCTGACTGCACCACAACATGGGCGCCATGCTCAAGGGGTTTAAACAAGTATCCTGCTGCACCGAAAGTGTTGTCTACGATCAGAGGCAGGTCATGTCTGTTGGATATTGCTGATATTTTTTCAAAATCTATTACACTAAAAGCCGGGTTACCTATGGTTTCAAGATAAATAGCTTTGGTTTTGTCATCTATTTTTGCCTCAAAATCGTTAGGGTCGTCACCGTTAGCGAATTTAACTTCTATACCCAATCTTTTAAAAGCAACCTTGAATTGATTGTATGAACCTCCGTACAAGTGGGAAGAAGAAACAAAATTGTCTCCGGCCTGCAGGATATTGTTGAGTGCAATAAACTGAGCGGCTTGTCCTGATCCAACTGCAAGTGCGGCAACACCTCCTTCAAGGGCTGCAACACGTTTTTCAAATACGTCATTGGTAGGATTCATGATCCGGGTATAAATATTTCCGAATTCCTTCAGCGCAAATAAGTTTGCCCCATGTTCAGAGTTTTTGAAACCGTAAGAGGTGGTTTGATATATTGGAACGGCCCTTGCACCTGTAGTAGGATCTATTTCCTGGCCTGCGTGTACCTGTAAGGTTTCGAATTTGTGAGAAGCTGACATATGATTATATTTTTATGTTTAAAAACTGAATGAATTGATAGGAGTGCCCCGAATAGCTGGATTAAGATTCAAAGGCATATAGTTGTGTAGTGTACCCCCTGCAGGGGCCTTCCGAGTGGATGTTCAAATACAAATGGAAGATTTTTAGAATTGCTGTATGCCACAGCACATACAGGCTGTATGCATGGTGCAACAATAATCAAGCAGATTTTTAGTAATTCTAACTGTTTTCATTTCGTTTCAATTTATCTTTCCAAAAAGCACCATGCTTTCTGGTCAGGAATTGGCACCTTCTCCATTTTGGGAGGGTTGCCAGTGGGTCAGGGAGCCTGTCTCTCGCCACTTCTTTATAAATCAAACCCTTAGTTAAAGAGATTGACTTGTTTAGCTATTTGCTAAATGTTGATGCAAATGTATGCTTACCTGTTAAAATATCCAAAATTATATTCTGGATATTGTGTAAGTTTTTGATTTTCAGGGTGTTAAATTGATTTTTTTAGTCCGGGAGTTCAATTTTCTTATTCGCCGGGAGTTAAAGCCTGCTCCAGATCAGCAATTAAGTCATCTATGTGCTCAAGACCGGCTGATATCCGAATTAAATTTTGCGGGGTTTTGGTGTCAGGTCCTTCTACAGATGCACGATGTTCTATTAAGCTTTCTACGCCCCCTAAACTGGTGGCCTGGGCGAAAAGTTTTACCTTGTTGACTACTTTTCGTGCGTCACCGGCATCGCCTTTAATCAGAACTGATAACATTCCGCCAAAATTACTCATTTGACGTTTTGCAATTTCATGTTGCGGATGGCTTTGCAGGCCAGGATAATATACGGCTTCAACACCCTGATGATTTTCGAGATATAAAGCCAGGGCCATGCCATTTGTACAGTGGCCACGCATGCGGTATGCTAGTGTTTTAATGCTTCTCAGCAACAAATAGCAGTCAAAAGGAGAGGGGACCGCGCCTCCTATCTGTTGTATGTTTCTGATCTTTTCCCAAAACTCATTTTTACTTGCCGTGATTAAAACTCCACCCAGCACGTCGCTGTGACCGCCAATATATTTGGTGGAGGAATGCATTACTATGTCTGCACCCAGTTTAATGGGATTTTGAAGTGAAGGGGATGCAAATGTGCTGTCACAGGCTAAAATCAGGTTATTTGCTTTGGCAATCCTGGCAATGGCTTCAATGTCAGTGATCTTTAAGAGCGGATTGGAAGGTGTTTCCGTCCAGATCAAAACCGTGTTTTTCCTGATATGCCTGGTGATTGCAGCTGTGTCTGTCTGATCTATGAAGTCAATTTCGAGGGTATCCTGAAAGATAGTTTGTAATTGTTTTTTAAATCCCCAGTACATATCGTCCGGGGCAATGATGTGGCTGCCCGGTTTTAATGCCTGAAACAGACTCATACCTGCAGTATTGCCTGATGAAAATGCGCAGGCATCTTCACCATATTCCAGATCTGCAATTACCTTTTCCAGTGCCGAGCGGTTAGGGTTACTCACCCTGGAGTACATGTGTCCACCGGAATAGCCACCATCTTTGTCTCTTAAAAACGTTGTAGAAAGGTTTATCGGGGGTGTTACGTCTTTTGTATTTGTTTTTTCTATAATTCCGGCGTGGATGGCAACAGTTTCAGGCTTCATTATTACGGGGTTAAATGTGGGAAACGTATTCAGACAGAACAAAGTTATAAGTATAATGTTATTCTGTTCCTATTTTTTGGCAGGATTTATGTAATCGCAATATCAAATAAAAAGATATGAAAAGAATATTCCTTATAGCAGCCATTTTATGCAGTTCATTGATGGTTTTGCAAAGCTGTTCTCCAAAAGGGGCAACGGGTACCAGTTTAAAGAGAGGTAACATTACAGGTACCTGGACACTAACGGATATCACTTACGAGGGCATACCTCAGGCAAATGTAAAGTCCTTGTTTGAAGAAGGACCGGCTTCCTGCTTTATTGGTGGTACATGGACATTGACCAATAGCGGAAATGGCAGCTACACTTTACCAGGTGGTGGTTCATGTGCAGCAAAAACTCAAAGTATATTTTGGTCAGCAAGTCCGGCAGATCAGACTTTTCAATTTAAAAAATTGTTTGAAGGTGATAAAGCAAAAAATGTGACTTCCGGACACAGATTGTTGTTGTCATCTGCGGATGGCAATACACTGGTGATTAAATCACCAGTTGAATATGGAAATTCTCCTGCTTATGTGGTGTTGAATTTCACCAAAGCAATGAAATAATAAGAACATTATTTAGTACGGTTAAACAGGGGGGCTCAATTCGTTTTGAGTCCCTTTTTTGTTCCCTTTAAACGGGAAGAAACTATTCAGGGACAGGGCCGTTCTTAATTGATAAATAGCATAAATTTAACTTTCAGTTGATGCAGCACCGGTACCTTTGGGTATATAAATTGTGTGCTCATGTTTAAAAATAATTATAGTCTTGTTGTTTTCATTTTGATTGCAGTTATCGCACCTGTGGCTTTCCTGTGGAATAAGATCAGGATGTAAGGTCTTCTTTGAAAAGAAGCTCTTTACAAAATGCTGACAGCGAAAAAACAATAAGAAAAGGCGAACTGTCTATTTTATCGTATTTTTGTCCATTATATATTATAGATGGATACTACTTTAAAACTAGCGCTGATTCTAAATGACCGGGACCTTCCTGAAGAACTTAGGCTTATTGCGCAAAAAGTACAAAACCAGCAGCGAATTACTTTTGAAGAAGGTGTTTATCTTTATCAAAATGCCGAACTGGGCTATCTTGGTGTACTGGCCAATTACATCAGGGAACAGAAACATGGAGACAATACTTACTTCAACCGGAACTTTCACCTTGAACCTACGAATCTCTGTGTTTACGACTGTAAATTCTGCTCTTATTCCCGGCTGATCAAGCAAAAGGAAGAAGGATGGGCGCTGACCATGGAAGAAATGCTCGATGTGGTTAGAAAGTATGATGGCGAGCCTGTAACTGAAGTTCATATTGTTGGGGGTGTGCTTCCTCAATATGATGTTGCTTTTTATTCGGCTCTGTTCTCTGCCATAAAAAAACACCGTCCGGAATTGCATGTGAAGGCGCTGACTCCTGTTGAATACCATTATATATTCAAAAAAGCTAAAATCGATTATGCTGCCGGCATGAAACTGATGAAAGAGGCGGGTCTGGAATCTATACCAGGCGGAGGTGCGGAAATCTTTCATCCTGAAATCCGGGAGCAGATTGCGAAAGATAAATGTACTGCAGATCAGTGGCTGGATATTCATGAAGAATGGCATAAACTGGGCATGCGCTCCAATGCGACTATGCTGTACGGGCATATCGAAAAATTTGAACATCGCATAGACCACATGGAAAGGCTTCGTCAGTTACAGGACAGGACAGGAGGTTTTCAGACCTTCATCCCTCTTAAGTTCAGGAACCAGCACAATCAAATGAGCAATGTACCTGAAGTTTCTGTGATTGAGGACCTGAGGAATTACGCCATTGCGAGGATTTATATGGATAATTTTGATCACATCAAAGCCTATTGGGCAATGATCAGCAGACAAACTGCCCAGCTTTCTCTTAATTTTGGTGTCGACGATATTGATGGAACGCTTGATGATACCACCAAGATCTACTCGATGGCCGGTGCTGAGGAGCAAAATCCTGCGATGAGTACCCAGGACCTGGTAAATCTGATCAAACAGGTAAAACGCAATCCGATAGAGAGAGATACACTATACAATGTAGTAAAAGATTATACTCATGTTGTTTTTGAAGATGAAGTAAAACCCCAGTTTTATAAGCTGCCCGTAATCAATTAATGGACAAAGAAATATATATCATCAGACATGGTGAAACAGAATTAAACAAACTCGGAATAGTACAGGGCAGAGGCGTAGATACTGATCTTAACGATACGGGAAGAGCCCAGGCAGCTGCTTTTTATGAAATGTATCAGAATGTGCCTTTTCAAAAGGTATATACCTCGACTTTAAAAAGAACCCACCAGACCGTTAAAGGTTTTATTGACGGTGGTATGCCCTGGGAGCAATTGCCCGGACTCGACGAACTGGCCTGGGGCGAGTGGGAGGGTAAGCCCAATGATGAAAATGCCATTGCTGCTTTCAAAAGTATTATGGAGAAGTGGCAGAGCGGAGATTATAATGCATTGTTTGACGGTGGAGAAAGTCCCAATATGGTACAGGCCAGGCAAAAACAAGCTATGGAGCATATCAGATCAAAGACAGACGAGAAGCTGATTCTGATCTGTATGCACGGACGGGCCATGCGCCTGCTGTTATGCTGGCTTATGAATAAACCACTGTCTGAAATGGGTGACTTTCCACATCAGAATACGGTACTTTACAAGGTGGAGCTGAGGGATAATCAGTTTATCATTACTGACTTCAACAATACCGATCACTTAAAATAAGTTCTTTTGAATAAGATAAAAATATCCGCGGTTTCCTATACCAATACCAAGCCTTTTATTTTTGGTATTACGCATTCAGAAGTCGCAAGTCTCATTGATTTAAGTTTAGATATTCCCTCTGATTGTGCTGCAAAATTAATCAGCGGCCAGGTGGATATTGGTCTCATTCCGGTAGCGGCCATACCTCAGGTGCCCAATGGTAATATTGTGGCAGATTATTGCATAGGCTCCGTTGGTGCAGTAAACTCAGTATTCATATTCAGCAATGTACCGGCTGATCAGATCCGGACCGTTAAACTTGACAGCCATTCCCGTACCTCGAATAACCTCGCAAGGGTATTGCTGAAATTTCACTGGAAGCAGGAAGTGGAATTTATTACCGAATCCGACGCAATTACGGATGCTATTGTACTCATTGGTGACCGTACTTTCGGTAAAAAGTCTGATTACATGTATGCGTATGATATGGGCGCTGAATGGATGACTTTTACTGGTCTTCCTTTTGTATATGCTGCCTGGGTAGCCAATAAGGATATTCCGCAGGCATTTGTAGATCAGTTTAATGCCGCACTGGCATTCGGTTTATCACATCGCAGGGAGCTGCTGAAAGAACTGCCTGAAAATCCGGAATTTGATCTTGACGATTATCTGATGAACAAGCTGGATTTTGAGCTTACTGAAAAGAAACGGGAAGCTTTGCAGCTTTTTCTTGCTTACATCAGCAGGCTTTAGTTACTTTCCTGCAAATTTTAAACCTATTCACATTTTTTAAATTTTCAACATATCATAAAGCCTGTTCCCCAAATAGTATCTTTACGATTTTGTAAACTAAATCATTTTGGCTAAAGACAACACTAAAGAAACCCCGTTAATGCAGCAGTACAATGCAATTAAAGCAAAGTATCCAGGTGCATTGTTATTGTTCAGGGTAGGCGACTTTTATGAAACATTTGGCGAGGATGCAATAAAGACATCCCAAATACTGGGTATTGTACTAACAAGAAGAGGAACGGGTCCAAATGGTGGTGCATTAGAGCTTGCGGGCTTTCCTCACCATTCCCTGGATAACTATCTTTCGAAACTGGTCAGGGCAGGGCAAAGGGTTGCCATCTGTGACCAGCTGGAAGATCCCAAAGCCACCAAGACGATCGTCAAAAGAGGGGTTACTGAACTGGTTACGCCAGGTGTTGCCTATAATGATAACATTCTTAACCAGAAATCTAACAATTACCTTGCTGCCGTCTATTTTGATAAGCATACGCTGGGTGTATCCTTTGCTGATATTTCTACGGGAGAATTTCTGGTAGCACAAGGCGATGCAGAATATATTGATAAGCTGCTGCAGGGTTTTAAGCCTACAGAGGTAGTTTTTCAAAAAAGCAGGCGTAAAGAGTTTCTGGAACTTTTTGGTGACAAGTTTTACACCTTTCACCTGGACGACTGGGCTTTTACAACTGATTATTCCACTGAGATACTGACCAAGCATTTTGAGGTGACTTCTTTAAAAGGTTTTGGTGTGGATAAGCTTCAGTCCGGCATTGTTGCTGCAGGTGTCGTGCTTCATTATCTGAATGAAACCGAGCACCGCAACCTAAAACACATTTCATCGATATCCCGTCTTGAACAGGATAAATATGTTTGGCTCGACAGGTTTACCATCAGAAATCTGGAATTGGTAAGTTCTGCCAATGACAATGCAGTCACTCTTTTCGAAATATTGGACCAGACATCTACCCCTATGGGGGCACGGCTCCTTCATAAATGGATCATCATGCCATTAAAGGAACTGAAGCCTATTCAGGAACGCCTGGGTATGGTAGCGTATCTGGTTAAAGAAGAAAACTTATTGCAGGAGTTTCTGACCAATATCAAACAGATCGGCGATCTTGAAAGGCTCATCTCTAAGGTTGGACTTCAAAAGGTCGGTCCCCGTGAACTGTGTCAGTTAAAAAAAGCTCTTTATCACATTGAAACAGTAAAGAAACTTGCTGAGGAAACCAAAAATCCATTCCTTGTTGTGCTTGCAGATCAGCTGAATCCATGCCTCACGATCAGGGAAAAACTGGAACGGGAGCTGCAGCAGGACCCTCCGGCATTGCTGATCAAAGGGAATGTCATTGCTGATGGAGTGGATGAAGATCTGGACCGTTTGCGTAAGATCGCATTTGGCGGAAAGGATTACCTGGTGGAAATCCAGAAAAGAGAGGCAGCAGCCACCGGTATTCCTTCTTTAAAAGTGGCCTTCAATAATGTTTTTGGTTATTACCTGGAAGTTACACATACGCATAAAGACAAGGTTCCGCCGGAGTGGATTAGGAAACAGACCCTGGTCAGTGCAGAACGTTACATTACTCCTGAACTTAAAGAATACGAGGAGCAGATTCTTGGCGCAGAGGAAAAGATCCAGCAGATAGAAATACGTCTTTACAATGAACTGATGTACCAGGTTTCTGCATACATCAAACAAATCCAGCTAAACGCTTTTCTAATCGCTCAGCTGGATGTACTGTTGTGTTTTGCGCAACTGGCCATCAACAATCACTATGTGAAGCCAGAAATCAATAACGGGAAGGTACTTGACATTAAAGGCGGCCGCCATCCGGTCATAGAAAAACGGCTTCCAACAGGAGATGAGTATATTACCAATGATGTATTTCTGGACAATGATACCCAGCAGATCATCATCATTACCGGACCCAATATGTCCGGTAAATCTGCGATACTCCGGCAAACAGGCCTCATTGTGCTTATGGCGCAGATGGGTTGTTTCGTCCCTGCCAAAGCGGCAAGCATAGGTTTGGTCGACAAGATCTTTACGAGGGTGGGTGCGTCTGATAACCTTTCTTCCGGTGAAAGTACGTTCATGGTAGAAATGAATGAGACGGCAAGTATCCTCAATAATATTTCTGACAACAGCCTGATCCTTTTAGATGAGATCGGCAGAGGAACCAGTACTTATGACGGGATCTCTATAGCCTGGGCCATTGCGGAATTTTTACATACACATCCGACAGCCAGGCCTAAAACCCTTTTTGCAACACATTACCATGAACTCAATGAACTGGCCAATACGATGAGCCGGATCAAGAATTTTAATGTATCGATCAAGGAAGTCTCCAATAAGGTCATCTTCCTGCGCAAGCTGGTACCCGGCGGCAGCGAACATAGTTTTGGTATCCATGTGGCCAAAATGGCCGGTATGCCATCCAAACTGATCAACAGAGCGAATGAGATTTTAAAGAAACTGGAAATCGACCGGACTGAAGGTCAAAGTATTAAGGATAGCATCAAGAAGGTTCAGAATCAGGCTTATCAGTTGCAGATGTTTGCGATAGATGATCCTGTACTGGTTAAAATAAGGGATACACTGAATAATCTTGATGTCAACATACTGACACCGGTCGAAGCCTTGCTGAAACTGGATGAAATACAAAGGATCATCAAACAATAGACACATGACCACAACAGCTATTTTAAGAACAACGAAAACAGGTTTGTTAATGCTGTTACTTGTCTTGTTCATATCATCCTGCGGCTCCAGAAAAGCTGTTGTTAAGCCTAACCCAAATGCATCAAGGATTGCCGATGCAATGGCGCACTTGAAGAGTAAGAAATTGTACAGTTTTATTACAGACTGGACCGGGGTCAGATACCGCCTGGGTGGATTGGACAAATCGGGAATAGATTGTTCCGGATTTGCCCTGTTGCTGCAAAAGGATATTTATGGCAATGCCCTGCCACGCCGGTCAAGAGATCAGGCAGAAGCGATAAAAGAGAAGGATATGGATCATCTGAAGGAAGGAGATCTTATTTTCTTTTCGTTTGGTGGTGGTGCGATAGATCATGTGGGGATTTACCTCAACGACGGTTACTTTGTTCATGCCTCTACAACCCGGGGTGTTATAGTAGATGACCTTAGTCTTCCTGCTTATCAAAAAGCTTTGGTCAAAGCCGGATCTTTCAAAAACTAAATCATGAAAGAGGAAAAACAAGATTCATTCTGGTCAAAATATAAACGCTTCGCAACCACAGAACTACTGATGTATCTGATCATGATTGTCGGTATTGCTCTGGGGCTGATTATTCTCAGTTAGTTTGTTTTTAAAATTATCTTGCTGTTGTCATAGCTGCTCACATCACTGAAGAAATTACTCAGCTCAGCATATTTCTCTGCAGGGTAAGTTCCGTTGTTTAAGATCAGCTTCCTTTGATAGGTCAGTTTTCTACCCTCTTGTTTTATGCTGAAATTATAACTGCCAAAGGGCGAGGAGATTATTTTGTCATCAGGTTTTACTTCAATTTTATAACCTTCCGGAAGTTCATAAATTACCTGATCCTCATCTGTATAGCCCCGGTTGATGTAGACCTGCTGTACCCGGTTCCTTACTTCGGGAATACTTCTGGATTTATTAAAAAGATTGGGGATCAGGTAAACCCTGCTGTTCGTTTTCGGAGCATAAGCCTGGATTGTCAGGTCCAGCTGTTCCAGGGTTTCCGGATTTTCTGTTTTTCTTTGTGTGAGTTTGAAATTGTTGAAATCAATATTGTCGATGTCATATTCCTCTTTCAGTAATTTCAGTTGCTCTGTATACGGCTTATCTATGATACGGGCATAATTGTCATACTGGGAACCGGAGAATTCGGTCTGTAGTTTACCCGTAATGTTTCCGTCTGCATCCAGGTTTAAAGCTGCATTTCTTTTTAATAAATTCTGTTTTGTATTCAGAGCTGGCGTCCTCAATATTTTCCCTCCGTTTTCTGTGCAGGCTAAAACCAGCCTGTCATCCGTAAAGTCACCCAGGTAACCAAAAGGAGTACTCTGACTGGTGCATTCCAACCAGGTCGTGTCTCCTTTGAGCGGTACGTACAGGATGATGTGGTTACCCTGATCCATACTGGCAAAGTCCGGGTCCAGGCTTTTTTTCATGCTCCCTGCCTGCACCACACAATACTCACTTTGTATGCCTGCAGCTTTTAAAAGACTTTGTGTATAATTGACCAGAGCTTTGCAATCGCCATAAGAAAGGCGCTGAACATCTGTGGCCGGAAAGGGCTTAAACCCACCTATTCCGACCTGCACACTAATGTATCTGGTCTTTTTTTGCATGTATTCATAGATCTTCTTTGCTTTGTCCCTGTCCGTACTGATGTCCTTCACCAGATTCTGCATTTCAGATACCACTGAGGGCGGCAGGGATTGCTGACTTTTCAGCAGGTCATTGTAGACCCACCTGCCGAGCTCCTCCCAGTTCTTATAACTGCCTTTATAACCGTAATAGTTAAATTGTTCTGCGGCTATTTTTACGTAAGTGAGATAGTTGTCAGGATCGGGTGCATAAGGCTCATACTTGAAAGCCTGCAGATTACTGACTTTCCAGGTCTGGCTAAGTGTCTTTTCAGACTTCACTGTTTCAGGCGAACCTTTGTAGTTATATTCCTTTACTCTGATCTTATCTTCAGGTTTGCAGATAAAAGTATAAGTGCTTTGTTCTACAGAAAGATCGGAATAGGGATTGGCATACCAGTCCGGAATGATCAGGTTCTGCTTATAACGTATCTCGTATTCGTAGACAACGGTATAAGGGTAGGCGATAGCAACCGGCGAAAATCTTTTGATCCTGTCGTCCTCAAATAAAGAAAAATCGCTTACTGCACTTTCATCCAGGAAATCACTTAGTGAAAATTTCCCGGAAGGTAGCCCCGCAGCATTATAGATCATACCTTTTACTCCTTTGATAGCAGTATTTTTGTTGTAAAACAAAACAAGACCAGCGCGGCTGTCACCATTTTTATTCAATACGGTCACCGCTTTTTTTACGTTTAGGATCACATTGTCAGCTCCCCGCATCTCGACGGTGGTCGTCATATTTCTAATGACGGCACTTGCACGGCTTTTCAAGGCCACAGAAATATGATCTGCATTGTAATCGACCTGTAGCTGGGGGAAAACATCCAGACTAAGACTCATCAATATTAAAACGATCAATTTCTTCAACATTTCTTACTTACTCTTTTTAAGTACAACATCTGTTTTTTGCAATTGTATGATCCTGCTGTAAAACTCTTTTAAGGCCAGGTATTCAGCCGGTTGATAGATGGGTTTGCTCAACTGGAAAATCTGATTATAGGTCAGGACTTTTCCTTCTTCTGAAGCCTTGAAAAAATATTTCCCACCCCCGTTTGCCAGAGATATAGAAAGATCTTTTGGTTTGTCGGCAATAGTGAAATTCTCCGGTAGTCTGATCATACCGGTAATTCTGATCTCTCTGGAAGCCCCCAGGTCGACCGGGTAGGTCCTCTCATTGAGGTTGAAGGGGTTTTTACTGATTCTGTCGATAAAAAAAGGATTATAGAAAAGCTGATCAAGATTCATATTGTCAAAAACTTTCATTTCAATTTCATACTCTTCCCTGAGTACATTGCTGAGACTGTCTACGTTTTCAATATTATGTTTCAGGATGCTGACAGAAGGCATCGCCTCGTCAAATTTCTCTACGAATTCGTCGACTGAATTGGCCTGAGCAATTTGCTGGCGTTTTCTAAGCGCAGCATAGCCAAGACTTGTAGTGGTCAGTTTTCCTTTAATTTTGCCATCTGAGGTCAGCTCGGCATCCAGGGCATAGATCGTTGATTCGCGCTGCCCTGCCTTTAGCGGATACCAGTAAGACGGTTTTTTAAGGTTGATGACGCGGCCCTCTCCGTTAATGCACTGCAATGGCAGCATTCCAAAAGGCAGGTAAGGTTGTGTGGCATCCAGCAGGAAACTGTTGTTGCCGACATTTAGTTTGGCGACAACGTAGTTAAAGTCGGAAAGAACAGGGTACAGGCTGTTTACAGTTCCGTTGGCCCTGGTGGAAAGGATCAATGCCTCTGCATCAAGGCCTGCTGCATTTAAAGCGGATACCAGTGCAAGATTAATGTCAGCGGTATTGCCGGAATGCATCTCCAAAGCTTTCTTAACGGTGTTCTCCGAATAAATTCCTATAAAGCCGTTATGTTTGATCGTTTTCCGGATGTAATCGTAGATCGCGTTTGCCTTTCCTAAAGAATCTGAAGTACCTTTTAGTATACCCGGCATCTGATCCTGAAGCGGATTCTTTAGTTTTATCTGCCCGCCAAAGGATTTTTCACTGATCAGCTCATAATCTACATCTTTCCAGGTTTTTGTCACGTTTTCCTTCGCGCCGGTATTCAGATTGTAGTAATCGGACAACTCATAGTATAAGGCTGATCGGAAATTACTGGCCGCCGTCATGTATTCTTCTTCTATCAAAGCCGGTACATTTTTCATTATATAGGTCATCTTCGAACAATCGTAGGCCTTGCCTAATGCCCTAAAGCACTCTTTTGCTACCTGTCCTCCGGTGGAATCCAGTTTTTTATAGCCTCTCAATGTAGCATTATAATTGTAGGCCGACGGGATAAATGCTATATATTCACTGCGGAGTTTAGGAATGTCGGATTGAAAATCCCATCCCTTGAAGTTAAAAATATAAGGTATTCTAAGTTTGTAGGTGTATTCTACAATACTCCCTTCCATCAGATTGGGCATGGTAAATTTCTTCAAAGCATAATACTTATTTACATTTTCAGTAAACACACTTTTTTTATCCAGTTCATGACGTTGCAGCACACCATTCACATAATTGTTAGTCGTAGCCGTCAGATCATACAACTCATCTTCCCGGTCTCTGTAGATCCTGATGGGTATGGTAATGTTACCGCTTTTGAAGCCATTCTTATTAAAAATCTTCAGCTTTACATGATATTTAAAATCGATGTACAGTGTACCATGAGTATCGTCCAGTTTCATCATAGATTGTCCGAATTCGCGGATGACTACTGCATTGGCATTACTGTCTATTACCGTGTTTTTAAGATTGACATCACCGCCTATGATCTTTCCGTACGTAAAATCCTGGGCAAAAGTTAGTTGTGAAAAGATGATAAATAACAACATTAAGAAATATGATCGCATAGGAGACAGATAAATTAGGTAGTTCAAAATAATTTTTAAAGATAGCAAAGTAAGATTACAATGTTTTTTTTAGCAATAAATCAGTTTTTTGCAACAGAATAATCCTGTTATATAATTCTTTCAGTGCCAGATATTCTTCTGGTGTATAAGTGGCTTTATTGAGCTGGAAGATTTGGTTGTAGGTTAGTGTTTTTCCTTCTTCCTGAGCTTCAAATACATATTTTCCCCCTTTATTTTCCAGGGACATTGACAGATTCGCCGGCTTTTCTGCAACTTTAAAATTATCCGGCATTCCGATTCTCGCAGATATCCTGATTTCTTTTGAAGTTCCCAGGTCAACAGGGAATGTCCGTTCCCCGTGATTAAAAGGATTATTAATCAATCTTTCCATGAAAAATGGATTTAAAACGAACTGGTCAGGTTTGAGGTTATCAAATGTCTTCAATTCTATTTCATATTCTTCTTCCAGTAAATTTTCTGTGCTGTCCGCATTTCTTACGGAGTGTTTCAGAACATTTATTCCGGACTGATCGGCAAATTTATCCGTATACTTACTTATGGAACCTGCTCTGTTGATCAGTTCGCGCTTTTTGACTGCCGCATAACCCATTGAGGTTACGATAAGTTTACCTTTAAATTTCCCGTCTTCAGTCAGTTCACCTTTAAGGTCATAAATTAAAGATTCTTTCTCACTTGCTTTAATCGGGAACCAGTAAGAATCTCTTGTCAGGTTAATTGTTCTGCCGCGTCCATTCATACAATGGAAAGGTAAAAGACCGATGGGTAAATAAGGCTGAGAAGCGTCCATCAAATAACTGTCATCACCAATATTCAACTTTGCCACTACGTAATTAAAATCGGTAAGTACGGGGTAGAGTCCATTTGGGGTACCATTGGAACGGGTAGAAAGAACGATTGTTTCAGCGTCAAGTCCGGCAGCCTTAAGGGCATTTATCAATGCCAGATTAATATCTGCCGTATTACCGGAGTGTAATTCCAAAGCTTTCTTTATCCCATGCTCACTGTAGATTCCCATGAAACCATTGGGTTTGATGTTTTTACGAATATAGTCATACACCGCACAGGCCTTACCCATTGAATCGGTGATATTCCCTGTAATACCAGGGATCAACTTTTCGAAAATCCCTTTTTCTTTGATCTGACGGCCAAAAAGGTCATGACCGATCAGCTCTTTATCTGCATCGGGCCAGCTTTTTGTCAGGATTTTTTTCCTGTCAGAATACGGATCATAATAATCAGCCAGTTCAGAATAGACAGCGGATTTAAAATTACCTGCAGCGGTCATAAATTCTTCTTCAGCGAAGGCGGGGATATCCTTCATCGCATAGGTCATTTTCGAACAATCATAGGTTGTACTTGAAATCTTAAAGCAACCTGTCCATATTTCAGCTTTAGAAACATCCAGTTTTTTGTAGCCCCTTAAAGAAGTATTGTAATTGTATATCGCCGGAATGTAGGTGATGTATTCACTGTAAAGTTTTGGGATATCTGATTGAAACTCCCAGGTTTTAAGATTACGGAAATCAGGTATTATCATGCGGTACTGAAACTCAATGATACTGCCTTCCTTTAGTTCAGGCATAGTAAATTTAGTGAGCGCATCATATTTATTGATCTTTTCGTGGAAGATCTGATTTTTGTCCAGATCTGTTCGCTTTAAATTTCCATTTTCATAGTTGTATGTTGTCGCAACTACTTCCAGGACCTCTTCTTCCAGTTCATTATATGTTTTTCTCGGAATAACAATCTCCCCCTTTTTGAAACCGTTTTTGTTCAGGATTTTTATTTTGACGTGATATTTAAAGTCGATATAAGGTCTGCTGTTTTTAACGGAATTAATGGCCTCAGCATGGTACTTTACAGTCGCTTCTCCATATTCACGGATCACTACTGCATTGACATTGCTATCTATTATTTTGTTTTTGGGATTGACATCACTGCCAATGATCTTTCCATATTCAAAATTTTGAGCGTTCGATTTCATTGCAGTGAATGCAATGATCATTATTACAGAAAGAGAGAGTTTCATTAAAGCGTTTGTTTGGTTCTGCAAGATAACCCAGTTGTCTGATATAAAAAAGAATAGCCCTCCGTTTTTAGAAAATTAATGCATTCTCAAATAAGTTAGTGATTAACGGATGATTTTTACGACTTTTGAAAAGCTACAAAATGTTAATGATGAAATTGAATTTAAACCGTCCGCTTGCTTTTTTTGATTTAGAAACTACCGGAGTAAATGTTGGTGCAGACCGCATCGTGGAAATTGCGATCTTAAAAGCTATGCCAGATGGAACTGAAATTATAAAAACACTGCGCATCAATCCTGAAATGCCTATACCACTGCAATCTTCATTGATTCATGGCATTTATGATCAGGATATTGCTGATGAACCTACTTTTAAAGCGGTTGCCCAGGAACTTTCTGATTTTATTGGCGATGCAGATCTGGCAGGTTACAATTCAAATCGTTTTGACATTCCTGTTTTGCTCGAGGAATTTCTCAGGGCAGGAGTGGACTTCGATATGTCCAACAGGAAGTTTGTAGACGTTCAGAATATCTTTCATCAAATGGAACAGCGGACACTTCGTGCAGCCTATAAATTCTATTGTGATAAAGACATTATTAATGCCCACTCTGCCGAGGCTGATATTATAGCTACTTATCAGGTTTTGCTTGCTCAGCTGGACAGATATCAGGATACCGAGTTTGAAGACAAACAAGGTAAGGTATCCAAACCTGTTCAGAATGATGTGGATACCCTGCATACCTTTACCAATATGAATAAAACGGTCGACTTTGCTGGCCGGATGGTATTTAATGAAAATGACGAGGAGATCTTTAACTTTGGTAAACACAAAGGGAAGACCGTAGAGCAGGTGTTCAGCATTGAACCCAGTTATTACGCCTGGATGCTGCAAGGCGATTTTCCGCTATTTACCAAAAAGAAGCTTACAGAGATCTGGGAGAGGTGGAACAAAAAAAAAGAACAGATCAGATTAGAAAAGCAACATCAGAACCCTGCTCAGCCACGCCCTCAGAATACACAGGGACAATCCAGACCACCACAAAATAGCTTTAAATCTCCTCAGCAACAACCTAAAAAAGAGAAACCTCCGGTAGATGTTACCAACGATATGCTGGAACAGCTCAAAATTAAGTTTGGAAAATAGAAGGTTGTTTGGTGTCCTGCAATCCACGGAATGCAGGATTATACCTTTTTAATAAAATCAAGATTTCTGGTTAATCCCTTAAATTTGGTGCGCTTTACAGCAGAGTTTTTGAAGATGTTTTTAAAAACATCTTCTGTAATGTCCAGCCAGTCCTCCCGTTTCATATTCAGCAGGTTTTCATTCGGCTTAAATCCAGGTTCTGAATGCGGGACGGAAAAACGGTTCCATGGACACACGTCCTGGCAAATGTCGCATCCAAACATCCAGTTGTCCATTTTGTCATTAAACTGATCAGGGATTTCATCCCGCAATTCAATGGTAAGGTAAGAAATGCATTTCTTTGCATCGATAATGAAAGGAGATAATATGGCATCAGTAGGACAGGCATCAATGCATTTGGTGCAGGTACCGCAGTGATCAGTCTGGAAAGGACTGTCATATTCCAGTTTCAAATCTATAACCAGCTCGGCCAGAAAGAAAAAAGAACCGCTTTTCTTACTGATCAGATTGCTGTTTTTTCCGATCCACCCGATCCCGGATTTTTTGGCCCAGGCTCTGTCCAGTACGGGTGCGGAATCGACAAAAGCACGCCCGTTTACCGCACCTATATTTTCAGCAATAAAGTTGAGCAGCTGAAACAATTTATCCTTGATCACCAAATGATAATCGGTACCATAAGCATATTTAGAGATCTTTGGAGCGTCAGGATCAGTCTGGTGTTCTTCGGGGAAGTAGTTGAGTGTCAGAGAAATTACCGATTTGGCATCATCGACCAGTAATCTTGGATCCAGCCTTTTATCAAAATGATTTTCCATATAGGTCATTTGACCATGCATGTTTTTGTTCAGCCAGTTTTCCAGCCGCGGAGCTTCTTCTTCCAGAAATTCGGCTTTGGCAATACCGCATTGCATGAAGCCCAATCTAAGGGCCTCATCCTTAATCAGGGTGCTGTATTTTTCCGGATTGTTGAACATCTGCCACAAAGATAAACCTTTGTCATCAAAAACATTTCCTTAGTATACCTGTTGTAATTTATATAGACCTAATAGTTTACCTAGAAACGCTAATGCCATGGAAAATACGGAATCAAAACATACTGAAGACCCTCACAAACCACATAAACCAATTGAGCACGATTACGCCAAACACGAAGCCGATCCTGGGCCTTCGCCGCAGGCAGTGGAGGAATACAATGACAGGGGAGCAGGACCGGCAATGAAATGGATACTTCCGATCATTGTAATTGTATTGCTGATATTGTGGTTCATTTTTTTTAGAAACAACACATCTGCACAATAAACTGACACTAACTAATCTAAATAAAAAAGGCTCAATGCAGATCGCAGAGAGCCTTTACTTTTTAAATCCTTTTTTATTTCAGAAGCCTGATCTCGTAAAGATCCTTTCTTCGGTCTTTTAATATTTTTACAGTACCGAAATGATGCAGCTCATCTAAAAGATGAAGGTCCACATCAACTACAAGTACCATCTCTGTGTTTGGTGTCGCTTCCGCTTTTATTGCATTGGTAGGAAAGGCAAAGTCCGATGGGGTAAAAACCGCAGATTGGGCAAACTGTATATCCATATTGTTTACTCTCGGTAAATTACCCACACAACCTGCGATAGCCACATAGCATTCATTCTCGATAGCTCTTGCCTGTGCGCAGTGTCTTACTCTGGTATAACCGTTCTGCGTATCAGTCAGAAAAGGCACAAACAATATTTGCATACCCTGATCTGCATAAATCCTGCTTAGCTCAGGGAATTCCACGTCATAACAGATCAGAATCCCGATCTTTCCGCAATCCGTGTCAAATACCTGAACCTTATCTCCCCCCACCATTCCATAGTATTTCTGCTCATTTGGAGTGATATGGATCTTCCGGTATTCTTCAGTCTTACCACTTCTATGGCAGAGGTAGGTCGCATTATAAAGCTTATTGTTTTCAATGATGGGCATACTGCCTGAGATCACATTCACATTATAGGATACCGCAAAAGACTGGATCTTTTCTACAATAGCAGGTGTTAATTCCGCCAGTTTACGCATGGCCTCTATTTCCGGTAAATGGTTGTATGGTTCCAGTAAGGGGGTATTGAAAAATTCAGGGAACATCACAAAATCTGATTTGTATCCGCTGACCACGTCCACGAAGAATTTCACCTGTTCATAAAAGGTATCGATATCAGGAAATAAACGCATCTGCCATTGTACCAGCCCTATTCTGATGGTCTTTGCAGACCTTGCAGAGGCATCAACCCCCTGATAATAAATGTTATTCCATTCAATCAGGGTTGCAAATTCTTTTGATTCATGATCTCCGGGCAAGTAATTTTTAAGCACCTTTCTAACGTGAAAATCGTTGGAGAGCTGAAAAGTTAAGGTAGGATCATATATTTCCTTGGCCTTAACTTTATCTATGTACTGCCTTGGACTCAATTTATCTGCATGTTCATGATATCCGGGGATTCTTCCTCCGGCAATGATACTTTTTAGATTCAGACTTTCACAAAGCTCTTTCCTGGCTTCATAAAGTCTTCTTCCCAGACGCAGGCCCCTGAACTCCGGATGGACAAATATTTCGATGCCATATAGAATATCTCCGTTCCTGTCATGAGTAGAAAAAGAATAATTTCCAGTGATGTGCTGGTAAGTATGCTTATCGCCATATTCATCATAGTCTACAATAATCGACAAAGAACAGGCGACTACCTTATCGTCAACTGCGATACACAATTGTCCTTCCGGAAACAGCTTTAAAAGTCTTTGAATCGTATTTTTACTCCAGATCTGGCCGCCAAGCGTATCATATGCCTGCAGCATAGATTCTTTCAGGTCATCATAATCTTCCAGTGTTAACTTTCTGGTCTCTATATTCATAAGTAAGTAGTTAAATTAAAACAGTTTGCCGGTCTGTCCGGGGAAGTTCCTGTTCAGGTGCCTATAGGCAGCCTCTGTAGCTTCCCGGCCACGCGAGGTACGCATCAAAAATCCTTCCTGAATCAGGAATGGTTCATAAACTTCTTCTATTGTGCCTTCATCATCACCCACGGCCGTGGCTATGGTTTTTAACCCTACAGGTCCGCCTTTAAATTTATCTATGATGGTGGTCAGGATCTTATTGTCCATTTCATCCAGGCCATGCTCATCCACATTCAGTGCGTTCAGTGCATACCTGGCAATTTCTGTATCAATCTCTCCATTGCCTTTGATCTGTGCAAAATCCCTTGTCCTTCTTAAGAGCGCATTGGCAATACGCGGGGTACCACGACTTCTTCTTGCAATTTCAAATGCGCCTTCGTCTGTAATCGGTGTTTTTAAGATGTCAGAAGACCTGAGCACAATAGTAGTTAATAATTTTGCATCATAATAAGCCAACCTGCTGTTGATCCCGAACCTGGCCCTTAGCGGAGCAGTCAGCAAACCTGACCTGGTGGTCGCACCCACAAGCGTAAAGGGATTCAGGCTGATCTGTACAGAACGGGCATTTGGCCCGCTTTCCAGCATGATGTCAATCTTAAAATCCTCCATGGCAGAATAAAGATATTCTTCAACCAGCGGGCTTAATCTGTGAATTTCATCTATAAACAGAATATCGCCCGTGTCCAGATTGGTCAGCAGACCAGCCAGGTCACCCGGTTTGTCCAGTACAGGGCCGGAAGTTACCTTAATGCCTACGGCCATTTCGTTGGCAATAATGTAGGATAGTGTTGTTTTACCTAATCCCGGAGGACCGTGCAGCAGCACGTGATCCAGCGGTTCGCCGCGCAGTTTGGCGGCCTCTACAAAGATCTTAAGATTTTCCATTACCTTTTCCTGTCCGGTAAAGTCTTCAAAAGCCTGCGGGCGCAATACTTTTTCTATATCACGTTCTACAGGTGATAAACTTTCAGAAGAAGGATCAAGGTTTTCATTCATGTCGTAAAGTTAGTATAAAAGCCATGCAAATGAACACTATTTGCTAAATTTACTAGCAACGGCAGCTTCTTTTATGCCATTTGCATAATTGTAAAACCCTTCACCGGATTTTACTCCTCTGTCACCCGCATTGACCATGTTCACCAGCAGCGGGCAGGGTGCATATTTAGGATTTCCAAAGCCGTTATGCAGTACATGCAATATGGCAAGGCAAACGTCCAGTCCTATAAAATCTGCCAGCTGTAACGGCCCCATAGGGTGCGCCATGCCGAGTTTCATTACCGCATCAATTTCTTCAACCCCGGCCACGCCTTCATACAGTGCAGAGATCGCCTCATTAATCATCGGCATTAAGATTCTGTTGGCTATAAAGCCGGGATAATCGTTGACCTCCACAGGTGATTTATCGAGCTTTCCGGCGAGTTCCATTACAGTCTTCGTCGTTTCATCGCTGGTTGCATACCCCCTGATCACCTCCACCAGTTTCATTACCGGAACCGGATTCATAAAATGCATGCCAATTACCTTATCTTTTCTGTGCGTTACCGATGCGATGAGGGTAATAGAAATGGAAGAAGTGTTACTTGCGAGAATCGCTGAAGGTTTGGTAAAAGTATCCAGGTCTTTAAATATCTTTAATTTAAGCTCCTGATTTTCGGAAGCGGCCTCGACAACCAGATCTGCCTCTGCAACCCCATCTTTTAAATCAGTGAAAATCGTAATATTAGATAGGGTTGCAGCTTTTTCGGCTTTAGATATTGTACCTTTATTTACCTGCCTTTCCAGGTTTTTATCTATTGTACTCAAAGCTTTAGACAGTGCGTCGTCGCTGATGTCTACCAGATTTACCCGGTATCCAAACTGCGCGAAAGTATGCGCTATTCCATTGCCCATTGTACCTGAACCAATAACTGCGATGTTTTTCATGAAGCTGGTTTATTTATGGTGCTAATCTATTGATTATCCATGAGCCCTCCACAAGTTCATAAACAATTCTGTCATGTAACCTGCTTGACCTGCCTTGCCAGAATTCAATTTTTGACGGTTCTACCAGGTATCCCCCCCAATTCAGAGGTCTTGGGATCTCCTCACCTTCATATTGTTTAGTCAGTTCGGCAACCTTGTTTTCCAGCAGGAGCCTGTCGCTGATCACTTTACTTTGCGGTGAGGCCAGGGCACCAATCTGACTTCCTGCAGGACGGGAATGAAAATAATCGGTTGATGCCTGATCAGGAACTTTACTTACCACACCTTCAATCCGTACCTGGCGTTCCAGTTCAGCCCAAAAAAACACGAGAGCGGCCTGAGGATTTTCTACCAGGTGCTGACCCTTGCTGCTTTCATAATTGGTAAAAAAAACAAATCCGTCCTTGTCCACACCCTTCAGCAGGACAATCCTTGCAGATGGTCTTCCAAACCTGTCCGCAGTAGCCAGGGTCATGACATTGGGTTCATACAACTGTGCATCCACAGCTTCCTTAAACCATTTTTGAAATTGTGCGACCGGATTTTGATCCACGTCCTGTTCACTCAATTGTGCCGCACGATAATCCTGGCGTAAGTTTTGTATGTTTTCTTTAGTTAGCTCCATGAACAAAAATAAGGGATAGTTTAATTATTTTTCTAAATTTCCGAAATGTTAAGTCCAATAGCACCATCCGAAGGTAAATTATTAATATCCGAACCATTTTTAATGGACCCTAATTTCAAACGCTCCGTCATATTGCTCACTCAGCATCATGAAGAGGGAACAATAGGCTTCATTCTGAATCACCCCAGCAAATTTAAGCTGGGCGATCTGCTCCCTGAAATGGAAAATGCAGAATTTCCTGTTTACATCGGTGGTCCTGTAGCTACCGATACCATTCACTTTATCCATCGCTGTTATGATAAACTGAATGACGGAGAAGAAATTACTAAAGGTATTTATTGGGGAGGGAATTTTGAAGCCCTAACGGTACTGATCAATAATGGCAGCATTGATCCTGCTGAAATCAAATTTTTCATTGGCTATTCGGGCTGGTCGGAGCATCAGCTGCAGAATGAACTGGTTGAAAATACCTGGATCGTATCAGATCAGTACCATCCGGATGTAGTCTTTTCAGATAATGAAGAAGAGGTATGGAGGGAAGTTATTGTTAACCTGGGTGTTAAATACGCTCATGTCAGCAAATTCCCTCAAGACCCGAACCTGAATTAACTTTCGAGTTCCACTGCGCTTTCTTCTACTTTTTTCCTCAGTTCATCCTTGTAGGCCTGCATTTTTTCAGCAAGGCTGTTGTCTGCTGTAGATAGGATTTGTACAGCGAGCAAACCGGCATTTTTAGCTGCATTCAGGGCAACTGTGGCTACAGGAATCCCGTTGGGCATTTGCAGGATCGAAAGGATCGAGTCCCAGCCGTCAATTGAATTGGAGGATTTGACAGGCACCCCAATTACTGGCAATACGGTAATAGAAGCCACCATACCCGGTAAATGCGCCGCACCGCCTGCTCCGGCAATGATCACTTTTAAACCACGTGATGCGGCTTTCTTTGCATAATCAAACATCCTGTCTGGTGTTCTGTGGGCAGATACAACGGTCATTTCAAACTCAACGCCGAATTCTTTAAATACATCGGCAGCATCTTGCATGATATGAAGATCAGATTTGCTGCCCATTATGATACCTACTTGTACGCTCATCAGGATATTATTTTAGTGTGTAATAGTGTTTATAAATTGATTAAGAGATCACCTTCAGGGTGTTTTTGATGTAGTTTGCTTTCTCAACAGCTGCTTCACGGTTCTGGTCAACGATGGTAATGTGCCCCATCTTGCGGAAAGGTTTGGTATATTTCTTACCATACAGATGTACATAAACACCTTCTATGGCCATGATCTTTTCCAGACCGCTATACTTTGCCACACCGTCATGACCTTTTTCGCCCAGCAGGTTGATCATGACCGCATTGCTGATGGATCTGGTGTCGCCCAGCGGAAGGTTGAAAACAGACCTCAGGTGCTGGTCAAACTGAGATACATAGTTGCCCTCGATGGTATGGTGACCACTGTTATGAGGTCTTGGAGCAAGTTCGTTGACCAGGATGTTACCGTCCTTTGTGACAAACATTTCCACGGCCAGCAAGCCTGTAACATTTAACGAGGTAGCAATATTTTTAGCGATGGTCTCCGCTCTTTGCTGCAGAGCCTCCGGATAGGTAGAAGGAGAGATCAGAAATTCCACCAGATTGGCTTCCGGATTAAATTCCATCTCTACCATTGGAAAGGTTTTCAAATCGCCGTTGGCATTTCTGGCTACGATCACCGCTATTTCCTTTTCAAAATCTACCAGTTCCTCGATCAGGCAGGGCGCATCAAATGCATTTTCAACCTCTGCTATGTTGTTGATCTTCATCACACCCTTACCATCATAACCATCCCGGCGCTGTTTCAGGATATAAGGGAAAGCAAAATGACTGTTCCGGATATCTTCTTTGGTGTTCACCAACTGGAAAGGAGCAGTAGGAATGTTGTTCTCTTTGAAAAACTGTTTCTGTACGCCCTTATCCTGGATCAGACGGATTACTCTGGCCTGGGGATACACCTGTTTGCCTTCCTTTTCCAGCTGCTCTAAGGCTTCTATGTTTACCTTTTCTATCTCTATAGTAATGACATCTGCTTTTTTACCAAAATTGTATACGGTATCAAAATCTGTAATGGAACCGCATTCAAAATAATTCGCAATGTGTTTGCAGGGAGCGTCAGTATCCGGATCTAAAATCAAAGTAGTCACATTGTAATTGATGGCTTCCTGGATCAGCATTCTGCCGAGTTGTCCGCCACCCAATACGCCCAATTTCAAATCACTTATTTGTTTTGCCATATCTATATGAAAAAGTTATGCTTATTTTGCACAAAAATAACAATATAAAACGGATTGCCGTAAAAATACTAGCCGATTGACTGTAAAAACAAAGATAACGTGATGGATGCTGATGCGATAATAATAGGTGCAGGGGCCTGTGGATTGATGTGTGCAGTTCAGGCTGGCTATTTAGGAAAGAAAGTAATCCTGCTGGAAAAGAATGAGAAACCAGGTGCCAAAATTCTCATATCAGGCGGAGGCAGGTGCAACTATACCAATCTCTTTGCCAGCGACGAACAGTTTATTTCCGCCAATAAACATTTTATCAAATCTGCCTTCACCCAGTGGACGGTAGACGATACGGTCAGCTTTTTTGAAACCTACGGCATTAATGGTACTGAAAAAACACTGGGTCAACTCTTTCCCGATGGTAAGAATGCGAAAGATGTGGTAGAAGTATTTACCAGCATTTGTGCTGATTTTGATCAGATGATCGTTTGCGGAGCGGAAGTGGGCGAGATCCTGCACACTGACAATGGCTTTACGGTGCAGTATCAAAAAGGAGGTAAAATGAAAAACCTGACCGCACCCAAGCTGGTGATCGCCAGCGGCGGATTACCTATTCCTAAAATGGGCGCTACAGATTTTGCACTCCGTTTTGCACGAAAAGAAGATCTTAAGATCGTTGAAACCGCTCCGGCACTGGTTCCTTTAACCATTACGGGTAAAGATGAAGAATGGTATGCGCGGCTCTCCGGTAATTCAGTCTTTTGCAAAGTCAGTAATGACAGGATCTCTTTCGAGGAGAATATTCTTTTTACCCATTGGGGCCTTAGCGGACCTGCTATCCTCCAGATTTCATCTTTTTGGAAGAGGGGAGAGGAGATCAATATCGATCTTTTACCTCATCGCAACATCAGTGAGCTGATCGAATCGGAGCGAAAGGATAGTGGCAAACTGTTGTTGTCCACAATACTTAACCGTTTTTACCCTAAGAAATTTACCGAGGCACTGTCTAAATTTCTTCCTGTCGATAAACAGGTAGCCTCATTAACCAAAACAGAACTGGAACTGATCCACCATACCATCCATCTTTTTAAGGTTAAACCTGCAGGTGATAAAGGTTATGATAAGGCCGAAGTCATGCGCGGCGGGATCAGTACCGATGAAATTTCTTCAAAAACATTGGAATGCAAAAAGATCGCGGGTCTTTTCTTTGGCGGGGAATGTGTAGATGTGACCGGATGGCTTGGCGGTTATAACTTTCAGTGGGCCTGGGCGAGTGGTTTTGTGATTGCTCAAAACATTTGATTTCAAAAATGGTTTATAGTGCATAACGAATGTTTGACATGGAAACGATAAAAAAATCTATAGAGATCAAAGCTTCAGATGATACGGTCTGGAATACACTGACCAATCCGCAGTTCATCAATAAATGGGCGGCTGCTTTCGAAGCCGGCACTACGGTAGTGTCTGACTGGCAGGAAGGCTCTGTGGTAACCTGGAAGAACGGTGAGGGGAAGAACCTGGTGAAAGGAAGAGTAGAGGTCAGTTACGCGCCAAAGATGTTAAAAGTCAGGTATTTTGATGATGAAAATGCCGCTGATGATGCTAAATTTGGGGCTTATGAAGAACATTATCTGCTGACGGAACATGAAGGAATGACTTTGTTTAGTGTTGAATCGGGTCCTATGGATGAAAAGTATATCAAAGATATGGATCCGCAGTGGGATGAAGCAATTAAGCTGATCAGACAGCTTTCGGAAGCGCAGTAAGTGTAATATCCAACAGAAAAGCAGCGGTAAATCACCGCTGCTTTTTTTATGTGCTTAATTTATAAGTCTTTTTAAGTTGAGTGTTGTGGCAGAAGTGGCCTTACTGATACTTATATATAAACTGCTCTTGCACCGTTCTTAAATTGATCATTTACTGGTAAAACCAGTCCATGACCAGTCCATGACCAGTCGAAGACCAGACCATGACCAGACCAGAATATATACTTAGAAAGATTTAAGAACGCTATAAAAAACCAATGCAAACATCACAATAAAAGGTTTAAGATTTCGCTAAAACTTCCTAATTTTAAGTACAATAAAACTTATACTATGAGGAAGCTTATTTATGGTGTTAACTTGAGTTTGGATGGCTGCTGTGACCATACCAGGTTTGGTGGTGCAGATGATGTCCATGATTATTTCCGGGAATTACTGGAGGGGGCTGATCTGGTCCTTTACGGGCGAAAAACTTATGAACTGATGGTTCCTTTCTGGCCGGAGATTGCCAAAACGCAATCCATGGATGAAACTGGAAATGCTTTTGCCAGAGTCTTTGCTGGTCTTAAACGCGTCGTGGTTTCGCAAACCATAGATAGTGTAGATGATAAACAAACTACTGTTATCCGTGATAACCTGAAAGAAGAGATCCTCAAGCTAAAACAGCAACCCGGTAAGGCGATTTCCACTGGTGGTGTGGAGCTGCCGGCCAAATTGATTGAACTGGGTCTGATAGACGAATTCCATATGGTTGTTCACCCGGTATTCGTTGGCCAGGGGCGGCGTTTATTTACCGAAATGTCCCTGCCTGAAAACCAGGAGCTGAAACTGGCGGGTTCACAAACGCTGAGCAGTGGTTGTGTAGTGTTGAGGTATGAATTGGAAAGTCTCGGGTAATTTTAATTATTTTTCTCTATAAAGAGCTTAAATAATCTTTAAAGCCTGTTTTTTGTTAAATGGTTGATTATGAGTTTTACAGACTTGGTTTTTTAGGTTGAAATTGTATAGAATTGCATTATTATTCGTAAATTATACAGGGGATGTGAATCACAGAGAATTACTCTCTTATGATTGCAAATATGTGAGATGGTTTTTCTTAGCAAATATCTTACTGGCTATAAATGATATTAAAAACATTGGTCCGTAGCTGAACACTATTTGATCAAACTCCAACAAATAAAGATATCCACTCAGCCTGAGGTAAAGCAGGAAAATCACAATGGAATGTGATATCGGTCTATCGTTGAGAAACCTTTTATAACCGTATGTTTTCTGTAGATAATGACTAAAGAGAATGGCTGTAGCCATAATGGTTCAATGCAATATACTATTTCAGAATCATAAAGAACTAACCAGAGGATCCGGCATAAAGCTTAATTTTAATTGTTATACTTAAGAAAAGCTTATGATTTCTGGCCGGGTAGCGAGCGTTTCACTCATTTCTACCAGATATTTTTTTTTGCCCGAGACTTTGAATACTACCATTAGCTGATTGTTCTCTTTAGTGATTTCCACCCGTTCCAAAGAAAGACCTTTTGTATTTAGCGTGTTTTCCAATTGCTGAATCTGATTAAAGTCAGGATCACGAAATGTCACGCTTAAGAGTCGTTCTTTCTGCAGCTGAGCAATCATCCGCTCTACCCTGGTGACCATTAACAATACAGCAAGTGTGATTACTGTAAGGCATAGCGCTAACGCATGATAACCGATACCTGTAGTCATTCCGATTGCAGCAGAAGTCCAGATTACAGCAGCAGTTGTCAGTCCGCGGACCGAAATTTTGTCTTTAAAAATTACACCTGCACCGATAAACCCAATGCCGGTAATGATGTTTGCTGAAATGCGGTCATCGGCCCCGACGCCATGACGGGAAACTATAGTAAAGATGGTGGACCCGAGTGAAATTAGAATTATGGTACGAAAACCGGCAGACTTATTTTTATATTCCCGCTCAAAACCTATTACACCTCCGCATATGATTGAAACAATCATTGCAACCATATCCTCGATTTCTACCGTAAAATCCATAAATAAATCTGTAAATTATTATTTGTTATCCCAAACTGGTATTGGTGCCTTTTTTTGGACTCGCCAATCCTTGGGATCAGCCTGAAAGCTTAGAGCAGCAGTTCATTCGATTACCCTGATTCAGGACCTAATTTTTAATGCTAAAGTCTTCTCTAAAGCCCGGTTTATCATACAGTCCTTTTCCATGGAGACCAGGACTAGTTTTTACGTGTAAGTTAGCACTAATAATTCAGAATAAGATGTTGAGTACTATTAAAGGGTTTTATGATAATGGCAAAATAACTTTTGCTAAAGGGCCACCTGTTAAGACAAAGTCAAGACAGATATCCTATAGTGTGGTAAGTTAAAATTACTCTGCTTTCAAAGACGAGATGGGGCTTATGGTAGCTGCTTTATACGTTTGATAAAATACCGTAGCCAGGGAAATGAACACGGCAACAAACCCGCCTGCTGCAAAAAACCACCATTGCAGATCGATGCGGTATACAAAAGAAGACAGCCAGGTTACGCAAAGCAAATAGGCAACAGGAAGTGAGATCAGGATAGAGATCAGAACTGGTCTTATAAAATCTCCGGATAGCACATACATCAGGTTCAGATCTGAAGCACCCAGTACTTTACGGATGCCAATTTCCTTAAACCGTTTTTCTGCGGCAAAAGTAGCCAGACCAAACAGGCCCAGACAAGAAATCAAGATGGCCAGTATGGCGAAATACCTGGATAAAACTGCCATACGGCTTTCTGAGAGGTATTGCATCTGAAAGTCGCGGTCCAGGAATTTGTAATCAAAGTTATAGCCGGGGTTGTACTGGCTGTGGAATTGTTTCAGTTCTTCGATCACATTATTCATTTTGCCAGACTCTATCCGTACCATGATCCTGTTGACACTGGATGGCTTATAACGGATAAACATGGGGCCTACTTTCTTGTGCATCGATTCAAAATGAAAGTCTCCAATGACACCAATGATCTGCATATCTGTGCCCCAAAGGTTAAAGGTTTTGCCTACAGGGTCTTTAAGACGCATGGCTTTGATGCCGGCTTCATTAATAATCACATTCATGCTGTCGGCACCATATTTTGGGGAGAAAGCTCCGTCCGGCAGTCATTTTCATACCCAGGGTTTCGATGAGTCCGGGTGTAACATCCGCAGTTTGAAACCTGATCTCTTCTTTCTGATTCCGGCCCTCCCAGTTGAATGAACCGGTGGTATACCGCAGGTCGCCGAGCAGTTCCCGGTTGATCGACGCGGCATTGGCCACTCCATCCATCTGCCTGATGGCATCGACTGTAAAGAGCGGGTTGCTCTTCATTTTGCCTTCTGTCTCAAAATAGACTACATTTTCTTTCTGAAATCCCTGGCTTTTGGTCTGTACATATTGTACCTGTTTATAGACGACCAGTACGCCGATGATCAGGATGCCTGAAAATACAAACTGAAATACCACCAATCCCTGACGCATCCATAAAGCTGCTGTGCTAAACTGCAGTTTGCCTTTCAGTGCAGTAACAGGTTTCAGGCCGGAAAGGTATATGGCCGGGTAAATTCCCGCCAGCAGGCCGGTAAATAGGGTGAGGGCTACCAGTATAAGATTGAGGGAGCTGTTCAGGTGCAGGATCAGGTCTTTTCCGGTAATGCGGTTGAAGCCTGGCAGAATCAGTTCTACCGCCAGCAGGGAAATGAGCAGCGCAAAGAAACTCAGTAAAACAGATTCTGCGAGGTAGTGCAGGATCAGGCTGGAGCGGTGTACACCGAGTACTTTTTTGATGCCAATCTCTTTCAGTCTTCTGGAACCGCTGGCTGTTGACAGGTTGGTGAAATTGATACAGGCGATCAGCAGGATCAGAACTGCGGTAAATGCAAAGAGTTTTACATAGTCGATCCTGCCTCCGGTTACTTTTCCGTTTTCTGTTTGGTTATACAAGTAAGCATCTGCATAAGGTCTTGCAAACAAGGTATAGTTGTCAACTTTTTTGGTCTTCAGGAAGTTTTTGATCTTGGTATTAAACAGAGACAGATCTTTATCATCCCGGAGTACGATATAGGTAGCAGGGCCATAGTTTGTCCATTTCCTGTAGGTCGAATTGCCGGCATCCAGTAACACATCAGAAGAAATGAGAAAGTCAAACTGATCTGAAGATTGTGCGGGAATATCTTTGTATACGCCGGAGATTTGTGCCTGATTTTCGATCTGCATTTCAGGATTGCCCCATACCATTGACCTGCCAACCACATCTGTGGTTTTGAAGAGCTTTTTGGCCAGTGTTTCTGAGATCACAGCGGTTTTTGTACCGGTCAGTACTTTGTTGGAATCGCCATAGAGCAGGGGGTAAGAAAAAACTTTAAAAAAATCCGGTCCTGCAAATTTACCTGCCGCTGCGATATTGGGATGTTCGGAGTTGCCTACCTTGCTATGGCCAAGCCAAAAACCGGGTGAGGTGGTAACTGCATGTTTTACTTCCGGAAATTCTTCAGCCAGCGCTTCGGCTAAAACACCGGGCGTTCCTTCAATGGTATTCACTGCATCGCTCAGGTGTTCATTCTGCATGATCTGGTAGATCTTCTGCTTGTGGAAATTGTCCATCTGCAATTCACTGCCGATCCAGAGGTAGATCAGTATGGCACAGGTCAGGCCGCTGCCCAGCCCGATAAGATTGATCAGAAAGGAACTTTTGTGCCTTTTGAAATTTCTGAGGATCAACAGGAAGTAGTGCTTAACCTTGGTGTTTTATTTTTTACCCGATGTCCAAATCAAGTGCCAGCCGTCAAAAATGGTTTTAAAGCCGTTTAACCCTAAAAAAGACTGAACGATGTGTCCGGATATGAACATAAAATGCACAGTAACGGACATGTACTGCATCACACTTTGGTCTTGTGTTGTTTTCTGTATTTTGTAGGTGATACGTTCATGACGCTGCTGAACAGCCTGGAGAAATAGTACTGGTCATCAAAGCCCAGTTCTGCTGCGATTTCCTTAATGCTGCGGTCGGTAAAATACAGATGCTGGCAGGACTTATGGACTTTGAGCTGATTGAAATAATTGATGGGTGAGGAGCCTGTTTTTCGCTTGAAAGATCTGGAGTAATGCGATACCGAAATGTTCTGCTGCAGGGCCAGTTCTTCTATGGTAAATTTCTCATTGATGTTTTGCTTCATGAACAGGATGGAGCTGCTGATAGAGTCAGTGTTGTAGACCGCAGGATTCGCTTCTTTATAATAGACCATTGCAGATATAAAATGAAGCAGGCTGATGCTCATAATCTCCATCTCTTTTTCCTGGAAACTATGCTCTACTATAGCATAGATCTGCTCAAAGAGTTTGATCCTGTTTTCATCATAAGGAATGTGTTTTGTGACAGGCTCAGCACCATCCAGGAAACGTTCATAGATCTTGTCGGATGCATCCCCTGTAAAATGTACCCAGTAAATGCTCCATGGACTGCTGTCCTGGCTGTGGTAGCGGTGTGCGGTGTTTCTGGGGATGATGAAATAAGTATTGGGCTGCAGTTCGTACTGAACGTCATTGACATAGATGTATCCTCCGCCTTCGGTACAATAGATCAGGATATACTGTGCGGCCCCTGCTTTCCTTTCTATATAGTGATTAATGGCTTTGGGGTAATGACCGATAGCCGTCGGGTAAAAGTTGCGGATCAGGGTATTGCCCGTAAGCTTCCTCTTGATGTGCGGAGGAAGTACAATGATCCGCTGTCCGAGGAAACCTTCTTTTATACGCTTCTTTTGCTCGCCGCTCTGCTTCATTCGTTGATAAAATCCAGGGTTTTAAAGATAGGCCAAATATATAAAAATGAAAGATGGATGATTGTATTGTCCATTCTTTTTTGATGTTTATCCATTTGAATCGCTGGACTTTCCCCATAAGTTTACTTTACCAATATAGATCAAAACGCAGGTATGGGTGAAATTTCAGAACAGCACTGGGGTGTGCACAATAACAGGGAGGTATTTTTGTTCACACTGAGGAACAGCTCCGGTGCTTATGTGCAGCTGAGTAACTATGGATCAGTCCTGGTTGCGGTGTATGTTGCTGATCAAAATGGCATACTGGATAATGTGGTATTGGGTTATCCCGGTTTACAGGGGTATATAGACGATACTGCTTATATAGGTGCAACGATCGGACGATTTGCCAACAGAATCGCAGGATCAGGATTTGAACTGGATGAGGTCAGGTATGATCTGGAAGACAATGACAATGGCAATTCCAATCACGGGGGCTATAGTGGATTTCATAACCGGGTCTTTGATGCGGAGATTAATGGAGACCAGCTGGTTTTTAGTTTGCTGAGTGCAGATGGTGAGGGTGGTTATCCCGGCAATTTAAACCTTAAGGTGACTTATCAATGGACAGAAGACAACCATCTGGTTATGGATTATACTGCGGATTGTGACCGCAGGACGATCGCTAATTTTACCAATCATGCTTATTTCAATTTATCCGGGTCTGCAGAAAAGATCTTTGATCACCGTTTAACGATCTTTGCGGATGACCTGCTGGAAGCCGGAACAAATTATATCCCGACGGGCTGTATAGTGCCTGCTGGTGAGTTGAAATTCAGCCAGAGCCTGATCAGAGAAAAGATGAAGATAACCGGGGAAGGCATTAGAGGCCTGAACGTTTGTTATGTGTTAAAAGACGGGGAAAAAGTTCTGATACCTGCGGCTGTACTGCAGGAGGAAAAAACAGGAAGGATAATGGAAGTTTCTACTTCTTATCCGGGTCTGATGCTCTATACCGGAGATTTTCTAAGCAGTCTTCATGCGGGGCATGGCGGGGAACGGTACCAGCCCTTTGACGGATTGTGCCTGGAGTGCCAGTACTTTCCGGATAGTCCGAATCAGCCATTGTTCCCTTCAGTGATTTTAAGTCCGGGGGAAATATTCCGGCAGAGTATCATATTTAAATTTGGTACCGCAACAACCAGCACACACAAATATCAGGATATATGAAATTTAAATTGATCATTTTATGTCTGCTCGGTATACCCTTTATGAGGGGTTATGCTCAGCAATATGTTTTGAAATCACCGGATGACAGGCTGAGCATCGGGGTTGATCTGAAGGACAGTATAAGCTATTCGGTACAATTGAGGGGCCGGGAGCTGATTTCTTCCTCAGCCATAGGAATGACACTGGGGGACAGGGTGCTTGGGAAATCGCCTAAAGTAAAGCAGGTTAAACGCAGCAAATCGCTGAAGCCTGATGATCAGTATAATGAACTGAATATTACTTTTTCAGATCAGTATTCACTGATCTTCAGGGCATATGACGAAGGTGTTGCCTATCGTTTTGTAACACGCATTAAAGACTCTGTTACGGTAAAGAGTGAACAGGCTGGTTTTAACCTGACAGGATCACCTGAAGCGGTCTATCCGGAGACGGATGTGTTTACGGCATGGGAGCTTTCGTATGCCAGGTACAATTCTATAGCGGCTATTCCGGAAGGAAAAAAGGCGATCACCCCGGCTTTATTTTCTGATACGGCAAGCGGTGTTAAAGTTGTCATAGCAGAATCTGATCTGCTGGATTACCCGGGTATGTACCTGTTAAAGGCGCAGGGCAGGATTCAGGGTGAATGGGCAAAATATCCATCAAAGACCGTGATGGGCAGCTGGGGCGATTTTGTTTCTGTGGTTAAGGAAAGAGAAAATTTCATTGCGAGAACGAATGGCACCAGAGTGTTTCCATGGCGGGTAATTATTGCTACGGATGATGACCGGGATTTGCTGAACAATCACCTGGTGTATAAACTGGCCAGACCTTCGGTGCTGGGCAATACCTTATGGATCAGACCGGGCAAGGCGGCATGGGAGTGGTGGCATGATGCGCTGCTGCCGGGATCGGCTCTCCCTTCGGGAATGGACAACAGGAATACGGCCTTATATAAGTATTATATTGATTTTGCCGCTGCTCAGCATATGGAATACCTGATGCTGGATGCGGGCTGGTCTGACAATTATGACCTGCTGAAGGTAAAAGAAAGGGTAGACGTGAAGGAACTGATCCGCTATGGGAAATCTAAAAATGTGGGTGTGTTTTTATGGTGCGTTGGCAGTACTTTGCTTAAAGATCTGGATAAGAACCTGGATTTTCTGCAATCGATAGGAGCGGCAGGAGTTAAAGTCGATTTCTTTGACCGTGATGACCAGCTGGCAATCCAGTGGTTTGAAAGGATCGCTAAGGCTGCGGCAAAGCGCAAATTGCTGGTCAATTTTCATGGCTGCAGTAAACCGACGGGCTTGCAGAAGGCTTATCCGAATATCCTGAATTATGAAGCGGTGCGTGGTGCCGAGTGTTCTAAATGGGATTATTCTGCCAATCCTGATCAGCACCTGCTCTATCCCTTTATCAGGATGATCGCCGGGCCGATGGATTATACACCGGGTTCTATGCGGAACAGGACCAGGGAGAATTTTAAACCGGTAGATCCGGGGCTGCCTGCTACGCAGGGTACGCGCTGCCATGAACTGGCCATGTTTGTCGTCTTTGATCAGCCGCTGGCGATGCTGTGTGATTCACCGACTGAATATGAAAAGTACCCGGATATTATGAAATTCCTGTCGGCGGTGCCTACGGTTTTCGATGAAACGAAGGTATTGGATGCCAAATTGGGCGAATATGCCCTGATGGCGAAAAAGAAGCAAGGCAAATGGTTTGTGGGAGCAATGAACAACTGGCATCAAAAGACACTGAAACTGGATTTCTCCTTCTTAAAAGACGATAAGATCTATACGGCTGATATTTATACTGATGCCGGAGATGCTGGTCAGAATGCGGAGCATTATGTGCATCAAACGATAAAGGTAACGAAGGATACCAAAATTGATCTGCAGCTGGCCAATGGAGGCGGAGCTGTGGCCTATGTAAGACCGGAATAAAAAACTAAATTATACCAACCAAATATTTGAAATGAACAATCAATCAGAAACGTTTAACAGCAGCTATATTATTGGCATCTCCTTCATCTCTGCCCTGGGCGGGTATCTGTTCGGATTTGACTTTGCGGTAATATCGGGTGCTTTGCCCTTTTTAAGGACACAATTTATGCTGGATGCCTGGTGGGAGGGCTTTCTTACCGGTTCGCTTGCCCTGGGCTGTATCGTAGGCTGCCTGCTGGCAGGTAACCTTGCTGATCGCTATGGACGCAGACCCGGTCTGATGCTGGCCGCACTGATCTTTGCGGTATCTTCCATCGGTATCGCGCTCTCTTCCGGGCTGACCTTTTTTGTAGTCATGCGCTTTGCTGCAGGAATTGGGGTCGGCATGGCTTCTATGCTTTGTCCGATGTACATCGCGGAGGTTTCTCCGGCGAAGGTGAGAGGACGTAATGTAGCCATTAACCAGCTAACGGTCGTGATCGGGATATTGGTCACCAATCTGGTCAATTACTTTCTTGCGGATACAGGACCTGATGCCTGGCGCTGGATGTTTGGCCTCGGGACGGTGCCTTCGGTGATCTTTTTAATCGGGGTGATCTGGCTGCCGGAGAGTCCGCGCTGGCTGCTGAAGGACGGGCAGGAAGAAAAAGCTAAAAAAGTGCTGAATAAAATAGGTTCTGCTGCGTTTGTGGAAAACACTACGGCGGCGATACACAAATCACTGCAGGGGAGTCCTGCCAGACAGTCTTACAAGGATGTATTTCATAAGAGTGTGCGGCCTGCGGTGGCCGTTGGAATTACCCTTGCGGTATTCCAGCAGTTCTGCGGGATCAATGTGGTGTTCAATTATACCTCCACGATATTCGAATCGGTAGGTGCCAATCTGGACAGGCAACTGTTTGAAACGGTATCGATAGGGGTCGTTAACCTGTTATTTACCATTCTGGCGATGTGGCAGGTAGATAAACTCGGGCGCAGACCATTGATGCTGATCGGTTCGCTTGGTTTGTCTGTGGTGTACATTATCCTGGCTTTTATGCTTCAGAACCATTATCCTGCGGGCATGGTATCTATATTCGTCCTGCTGGCGATCAGTATGTACGCCATTTCGCTGGCTCCGGTAACCTGGGTACTGATCTCAGAGATCTTTCCGAATAAGATCAGGGGAGTGGCATCTTCAGTGGCCATTGTATCGCTCTGGGCCGCTTACTTTATTCTGGTGTTTACCTTTCCGATCCTGGCGAAAAAGCTGGGTGCTTACGGACCGTTTTACCTGTATGCGGTGATCTGTTTCCTTGGGTTCCTGTTTGTATTGAGGAAGGTAAAGGAAACTAAAGGGCAAACACTGGAGGAACTCGAAGACAACCTCATCAGGCATTAATCAATCATTCAATAATTAAAATACAACAATGAATAAGGCATATGTAAACGTATGGGAAGAGCTGGTTACGATACCGACTTATGGTATCGGCAAACCGGATAAGAATCCTATGTTTTTTGAAAAACGCATTTATCAGGGAAGCAGCGGGGTAGTGTACCCAAATCCGGTGATTGAGAAGATCTACGATGAAAAAGAGGATAAGCAATACCGGGGCTTATTTCTTGAAAATGAATACCTGAAGATCATGATCCTTCCAGAACTAGGGGGGCGGATCCAGATGGCTTATGACAAGATCAAAGAAAGGCATTTCATCTATTATAACCAGGTGATCAAACCTGCGCTGGTTGGGCTTACGGGTCCATGGATCTCAGGTGGTATAGAGTTCAACTGGCCTCAGCACCACCGCCCGAGTACCTTTGACCCGATCGATTACAAGATTGAAGAAAATGCTGACGGCAGTAAGACGGTATGGGTGAATGAGCTGGAGCAGATGTTTCATACGAAAGGCATGGCCGGATTTACTTTGTATCCTGATAAAGCCTATATAGAGATTAAGGCTAAACTGCTGAACCGTTCCAGTCTGCCGCAGACGTTTTTGTGGTGGGCCAATCCGGCGGTTAAGGTCAATGACGATTATCAGTCCGTATTTCCGCCTGATGTAAACGCGGTATTTGATCATGGTAAGCGTGATGTTTCCACTTTCCCGATTGCTACGGGTACTTATTATAAAGTGGATTATGCTCCGGGTACGGACATTTCGATGTATAAGAATATTCCGGTGCCAACATCGTATATGGCGATCAATTCGGATTATGATTTTGTGGGTGGTTATGAGCACGATTCGCAAGGTGGTTTGCTGCATGTGGCCAATCACCATGTCTCACCGGGCAAGAAACAATGGACCTGGGGGCACAGTGATTTCGGACAGGCCTGGGACAGGAACCTGACCGATGAAGATGGTCCGTATATAGAGCTGATGACGGGAATGTTTACTGACAATCAGCCTGATTTTACCTGGCTGATGCCAAATGAAGAGAAATCATTTACCCAGTATTTCCTGCCATACAGGGAACTGGGGGTGGTGAAGAATGCAACAAAGGACATTCTGCTGTCACTGAACAAACAGGATAACCTTGCGGAACTGAAGATCTATGTGACTTCATTGCAGCGGGACATTAAGATTTGTCTGAGCCATAATGGACAGCTGCTTTTTGAAGATCAGGCGAGTATAGATCCTAAAGAGGTTTATCTGAAAGAGATTGCGATACCTGCCGGTATTGCCGAGCGGGAATTGCTGCTGCTGATCACTTCGTCATCCGCTAAGGAGCTGATCAGGTATGAGCCTGCTTCGAATAAGATCAATGACATTCCGGAACCCGCGAAACCTGCGCGCAGCCCGGAAGAAACAGAAAATAATGAGCAGTTGTTTTTGACTGCCCAGCACCTGGAGCAGTACCGTCATGCGACTTACAGCCCGGTGCCCTATTATGAGGAGGCCCTAAAAAGAGATCCGAAGGACATCAGGTGCAACAATGCGCTGGGGCTTTGGTATCTGCGACGGGGGCAGTTTGCTAAAAGTGAAGCTTATTTCCGGAAGGCAATAGCGACAAGTATTCAGCGGAACCCGAATCCTTATGATACAGAACCCTATTATAATCTTGGTCTGTGCCTGAAGTTTCAGGATCAGCCTGAAGAGGCGTACCAGTCCTTTTATAAATCGACCTGGGGCAGGGCCTGGAAGGATACAGGCTTCTTTGCGGTAGCGCAGATCGACCTGGCCCGTGCAGATTATGATCTGGCTTTACAGCACATCAATCAGGCACTGGACAGCAATGCCTGCAACAGTAAGGCTTATGTGATCAAGGCCGCAGTGCTGAGAAAACTGAATCTTGCTGAGGAGGCGATTGCAGTATCTGAAGCGGCTCTGCAAAGAGATCCGTTTAATCTGGGTGCTTTGTATGAACTGGCCTCTGTTTATGGTGCAGCAGGACAGCATGAAGCCTGTGAGGCAGCGTTGAATGAACTGATCAGCTTATCCAGGGGCTATGCACAGAATTTTATTGCTTATGCATTGGATTATGCCGCTGCGGGTTTGTATTCTGAGGCAGCTGATCTGTTAGGTCATGCGATTAAAAAGGAGGGCGCAAGTCCGTTGGTATATTATCATCTGGCTGATTTTAATCATCAGCTGGGCAATGAAGAGCAGTGCCGGAAATGGCTGGCCGAGGCTGCGGCGGCCGATCCTTATTTGTGCTTCCCAAACAGACTGGAGGAGGTGAAGGCTTTGCAGCTGGCCATTGAACTGAATCCTGCGGATGCTAAGGCTCCTTATTACCTGGGAAATTTGTTCTATGATAAGCGCCAGTATACAGATGCGATCCGCAACTGGGAATTGTCGGCAAAGATTGACGGTCAGTTTCCAACAGTCCTGAGGAATCTGGGAATTGCCTGTTTCAACAAGCTAAATGATCCTGGAAAGGCACTGGATTATTTTGAGCGTGCCTTTGCACTCGATCCGGCCGACGCACGGATACTCATGGAACTGGATCAGCTTTACAAAAGATTAAACCGTACTCCGGAGCAGCGCAGGGCTTTTCTGGAAACACACCTGGAAACACTAAACGAAAGGGACGATATGTACCTGGAACGTGTAGCTGTGCTAAACTTTACAGGGGAATACGAGAGTGCTTTGGAACTGATCAGAAATAGACAGTTTCATCCCTGGGAGGGTGGTGAAGGTAAAGCTTCTGGTCAGTATGTGTATAGTTTGCTGCAACTGGCAAAAGGTCATATAGCGAATGAAGCCTATGTCAAGGCGGTTGCTCTTCTGGAGCAGGCACAACATTATCCGCACAACCTGGGAGAAGGCAAACTTTTCGGCGCACAGGAAAATGATATCTTTTACTGGCTGGGTTGTGCCTTTGAGGGTTTGGGCGATGAGGAGCAGGCCAGTGCATATTTTAAGAAAGCGACGGTGGGTCTGGATGAACCATCAGCGGCGATGTTCTATAATGACCAGCAACCGGACAAGATCTTTTATCAGGGACTGGCCTGGAAAAAATTAGCTGAAAATGAAAAGGCAATTCATATCTTTAACAAGTTGATAAAATATGGAGAGGAACACCTGGAGGATGAGGTTAGGGTAGATTATTTTGCGGTATCACTGCCCAATCTGCTGGTCTTTGAAGATGACCTCAGCATCCGAAACCGGGCTCATTGTTATTTCATACAGGGATTAGGATACCTCGGGCTTGAAGAAGTTACGGCTGCTAACATTGCTTTTTCTAAAGTACTGGAGCTGGATGCAGAACATCTTGGGGCAAAAACCCATATCAATATGCCAATAGAACTTAGAAAAGTTTAAGATGATACTTATAAATTTGAACATAGTGCCAACATATAAATTTTAGAATGAATAATTTTTTCCGCTTATCCGCATTATCATTATTGCTGCTGACCGGCCAGCTAAAGGCCCAGAACATCAACATTCCTATCGAAACCAGAAGTAATGCCCTGGTACTGCAGGCAGATGCCAAGAAAAACCTGAATACCATTTACTTTGGAAAGAAACTGGCCAATATCGCTGAATACGAACAGGTATCGGCACAGTACAAACAGGCCAGTGAATATACCGGTGTACTGAGTTCTCCGTATACGCCTTCAGGATCAAGGAATTTGCTCGAGCCGGCAATCAGTGTGACTCATGCAGATGGCAACAATTCACTGGATCTTCAGTATGTGAGCCATCAGGTAAACAAGGTGGATAATGATGTGAGTATATTGAGTGTGGTCCTTAAAGATCCTGTATACGATTTTCAGGTTACCCTATACTATAAAACTTATTATAAAGACGATGTAATAGAGCAGTGGTCTGTGATCAGACACAAAGAAAAGGGCAATGTGATCCTGCAAAAATTTGCCTCGGCAAATTTGTATCTGAAAGCCGGTTCTTTTTATCTGAACCAGTATCATGGCGACTGGGCCAAAGAAATGCAGCCTGAAGAAAGCAGGCTGACTCACGGGATCAAAACACTGGATACCAAACTGGGTACCCGTGCGAACCTTTTTCAGCCTTCGGTATTTATGGTTTCAATGGATAAACCAGCTACGGAAGATGAAGGAACAGTATTGTATGGCGCTTTGGAATACAGCGGTAACTTCAGAACTGATCTCGAACTGGATTACCTGAACAACCTGAAGATCATCTCGGGGATCAACAATTATGCTTCTCCGTATACTTTAAAACCAAATGAAGAATTTACCACTCCTGCTTTTCTGTATACACTTTCCAGTACAGGTAAAGGTGATGCCAGCAGAAACATGCACAACTGGGCAAGGAATTATAAAATTCTGGATGGTAAAGGCAACAGGCTGACCCTGCTGAACAACTGGGAGGCCACTTATTTTGACTTCAATGAAAGTAAGTTGTTTGACCTGCTGAAAGATACGAAGAAACTGGGCGTGGACCTGTTTTTACTGGATGATGGCTGGTTTGCCAATAAATACCCGCGTAATGGTGATGTGGCCGGACTGGGCGACTGGGAAGAGAACAAAACCAAATTGCCGAACGGAGTGGCTTCACTGGTGAAAGAAGCCAAAAACAACGAAGTGAAATTCGGGATCTGGATCGAGCCGGAAATGGTGAATCCTAAAAGTAATTTATACGAGAAACATCCGGACTGGGTGATCAAACAACCTAAAAGGGATGAATATTATTTCAGGAACCAGCTGGTACTGGATCTGAGCAACCCGAAAGTACAGGATTTTGTATTTGGGGTGGTCAATGATCTTTTTACCAAAAATCCGGAACTGGCTTATATCAAATGGGATTGTAATGCCGTGATTTATAATGCCTACTCTGCAACATTGGGTAATCAGAACCATTTTTATATCGAATACATGCGTGGTTTGTATAAAGTACTGGAGAGAATCCGTGCCAAATATCCTACGGTGCCTATGATGCTTTGTTCTGGTGGCGGTGGTCGTGTGGATTATGCTGCATTGAAATACTTTACCGAGTTCTGGCCAAGTGACAATACTGACCCTATGGAGCGGATCTTTATGCAATGGGAGTATTCTTATTTCTATCCTGCGATCACTTCATCAAATCACGTTACGGACTGGGGTAAACAGCCTATAAAGTTCCGCACAGACGTGGCGATGATGGGTAAACTGGGTTTTGATATTGTGGTGAGCCATTTGAAAGATGACGAACTGAAATATTGCCAGGATGCGATCAAAACGTATAACAGTATTAAATCCATCATCTGGCAGGGTGACCAGTACCGTCTGGCCAATCCGAGAGAAGGTAGTGTGGCTTCTGTCTTGTATCTGAATGCGGCTAAGACTTCAGGTGTGATGTTCAATTACCTGGTGAACAACAGGTATGATGAAGGCAGTAAATTGCCAATCAGACTGAAAGGACTGGATGCTGCCAAAAAATACAGTATAAAAGAGCTGAATGTATTCCCGGGTACGAACTCATCAATTGATGCTTCGAAAACCTATACTGGTGACTTCCTGATGAAGGTTGGTTTCAATCCGGCAGTAAATTCAGGAAGAACAAGTGTGGTGTTGCAAATAGAGGAAATAAAATAGTAAGTTTATATTTTATTAACCACAAATGTATGAACATCAAGAGCATTAAACATCTTTCTGCTGCGGCTTTGCTGGGTCTGCTTTTTACAGCGCAGGCGGCTGAAGCCAAAGTAACGTTACCTTCTGTATTCAGTGATAATATGGTTTTTCAACAGAAGACCAAGGCACCCGTATGGGGAAAGGCCGATGCAGGAAAAACGGTAACGATCACCACGTCATGGAACAATAAGACCGTTACCGGCAAGGCTGACGAGTCGGGCAGGTTTAAAATATTTGTTGCGACGCCTTCTTTTGGGGGTCCTTATACGGTCAGCATTTCTGACGGTGAGGTACTGACTCTGAAAAACGTGCTGGTAGGGGATGTGTGGGTATGTTCGGGTCAGTCTAACATGGAAATGCCGTTGGCGGGCTGGGGAAAGATTGTGAACTATGAGCAGGAGATCAAGGATGCTAATTATCCTAAGATCAGACTGCTTCAGGGTGTGCATGTGACCAGCAACAAGCCTCTTGATGATGCAAAAGTAACCAATAACGGCTGGACGGAATGTACACCTCAGTACATTGCTGAGTTTTCTGCAGTGGCTTATTTCTTTGCCCGTGAGATCACCCAAAAAACGGGTATTCCTATCGGTCTGATCCATACTTCATGGGGCGGTACGATAGCTGAAGCCTGGACAAGTCCGGAAATGCTGAATACGCTTCCTGATTTTGTGGAGAAGGTTAAGGCCATCCAGGCAGAACCGGATAAAGCAGATAACAATCCGAACAGGACTACAGTATTATACAATGCGATGATCCATCCTTATATCCAGTTCCCGATCAAGGGGGCGATCTGGTACCAGGGAGAAAGTAATGCCGACCGGGCTTACCAGTACCGTACTTTGTTCCCTGCGATGATCACAGACTGGAGAACCAAATGGGGTGTCGGGGATTTTCCTTTTTATTTTGTGCAGCTGGCTAATTTCATGAAAACGAAAGACCAGCCTGATGCTTCTGCATGGGCCGAGCTGAGAGATGCACAAAAGCAGACATTGTCCCTGAAAAATACTGGAATGGCGGTAATTATTGATGCCGGTGATGAGGCAGATATCCATCCTAAGAACAAACAGGATGTCGGTAAACGCCTGGCTTATTCGGCGCTGGCTAAAACATATGGGCTGAAAATACCTTTTTCCGGTCCTGCGTATAAATCACAGCAGATCAGCGGCAACACGATCAAATTGAGTTTTACTTCTGCAGATGGTGGCTTAAAAGCTAAGGATGGTTCTGAACTGAAAGGTTTTGCCATTGCAGGTGCTGACCAGAAATTTCACTGGGCAAAAGCAACGATACAAGGCAACCAGGTGGTGGTGAGCAGCGATGAAGTAACGAATCCGGTAGCGGTAAGGTATGCCTGGGCAGATAATCCGGTATGCAATTTTTATAACGGTGCGGACCTTCCGGCATCACCGTTTAAAACAGACAGTTGGGCTGACATTACTTTAAGTAAAAAATAATACAACATTTACCATTTCATACGAATTTCAGAGGGGCCTGACTCGATACCAAGCGATTCAGGCCTTTTTGCATTTCTCTGGTTCTGCGATTATTCTTTTATGAGTTCAGAATTGCTCCAGAATTTAGTTTTAATTTTGATCTGTAAACCTAATATTCATGTTTAAACTAAAGCTGATTTTAGCCCTGACGATGTTTCTTCCCCTGTACAATTATGCGCAGGATAAGCAGGTCATAGATTCATTGCCGGAGAAAAACACCCTAAGGGTGACTTCTTTCATTATACCTGCTGTTTTTATTGGCTATGGTATAGCAGCAGGCGGAGACAATTTTATCAGGGATCTGGACCGGACTACAAGAAATGAACTTCAGGAGGATCATCCGTTTTTTTCTGTACACGCAGATAATTATATGCAATACGCGCCGGCTGCTGCGGTATTTGCCCTGAACCTGTCCGGAGTGAAAGGTAAACATAGTTTAGGCGATGCGGCTGGTTATTATGCGGTATCTATGGCCATTATGACCGCTTCCACCAGGATCACCAAGGCTCAGACTTACAGGTTGCGTCCGGATGGTACCACAAACAATTCTTTCCCGTCTGGTCACACGGCTACTTCTTTTGCTGCCGCGGAGTTTTTGAGACAGGAATATAAAGATGTATCACCTTTTATAGGTTACGCAGGTTATGTGGTGGCCGGTACTACCGGGATTTTGAGGTTATACAACAACCGGCACTGGGTGAGTGATGTAGTGGCAGGGGTAGGGTTTGGGGTGATCTCTACTAAACTGGGCTATTTCCTGTATCCGCATCTGAAAAAGCTGGTTCTTGGTAAAGAGGTTAAGAATTATGCTTTTGTGCCAATGTATCAGCAGGGTACTGCCGGCTTCGCTTTCTCCGCTAATTTTTAGACAGCGGGTAAGTCTGTTGGCGGTTTTTTTCTGAACACCCAATAGGTCTGCAGTATATAATTGAAACCGAGGGACACAATGATGTCTACGATGATCCGGCCGATCTTATAATCGAGATGCAGGTAAGTGGTAAATAACCAGGTTCCCGATGATTTGAGTGCAATACTGCCGGCAACTACAAAAATAAATCTGATGAGTTGTCCGCCGACAGGATTCTGACTGGCTTTAGCAGCATTGAAGGTCCAGTAGCGGTTGACAGAGAAATTGAATACCGCTCCGATCACACCGCCAATAGCAATGGAAATGGTGTAATGGATATGGAGTAATTCTGTACAGCCAAGCATGACCAGGTAATCGATGATGCCTCCGGCAAAGGCAGAAAACTGCGCTTTTACAAAAACATATATCGATTTCTGTTTGCTCATTAAGATTTTTTATTCCTGATCTCCTGCAGCTTTGTTTAGTTTTTCTGCACGCTCTGCATGGTCCCTGATGTCTCCGAGTTTAAGGAGTTTCCTGGTGTCGATTACATTAATGATAAACAATACGGCACACATGACGCCTGCGAAATATTCTATCAGATGTCCGAAAGAGGCTTCAAAGATAAAGATGACAGAAAGAATGATACGCACTTCAGTAGGCCCTACAAATCCTGAATCTATGCTGTAGATATCAGTGATCTTGTACCGGAGCTGTGAAATGATCATGGCCCAGCCGTAAAGGACTACAAACACAAAGGCGATCAGCTCATACTGGTTTCTTGCGTAAACAACGTAACCCAATCCAATCAGGACAGTACTGATCCAGTCCATAATGATATCGAGCGAGAAGCCATACCATTTGCGCGGGATATTACGGTAATAAGCGATTCTTCCGTCAAGCGAGTCGCCAAGCCAGTTGATGGCCAGACCTGCTATGCCAAGCAGGAGGTAATATCTGCTGACATAAGCAGCGAGAATGAAACCTGCCAGTACGATCACGGAACCAACCGTACCCAGGAAAGTAAGCATGTTTGAGGTGATAAATGCAGGAACCTTTTTAACGAGGTAAGAAATTGTGGCCTGCTCTGCAGCCCTTAAAATATTTGTTCTTTTTCGGTCTTGAAATATTCTTTTCAGTGTTTTGCTTTCTTCCATTCGGGGTTTTGCGGCGCAATAATTTTAATGCGCTACAAAAGTATAGAAATTAACTCATTTAGGCGTCCTTTTGAGTTCAATAACTGTGACCTCCGGCCAAATGCCTACACGCCCTGAAAAGCCGAGGAAACCGAAGCCCCTGTTGATGTTTAAAAATACACCGTCATTGCCCGCAATTCCGGCCCAATGTGCATAGCGGTACTTTACAGGGCTCCATTTGAGACCAAAGGCCTCTATCCCAAACTGCATACCGTGAGTATGGCCGGATAAGGTCAGGTGGATCTTTGAAGGAAACTTTACAACTTCGGCCGCCCAGTGGCTGGGATCATGTGAAAGCAATATTTTAAAATCAGCAGCATTTACACCGGTCATCGCCTTTTTCAGATCGCCCCTTTCGCCAAAACCTACACCCCAGTTTTCTACCCCTGCAAGGATGATCTTCTGTCCTCCTTTGTACAATTCCACGTGTTCATCCAGCAGCAGTTTATAACCAAGATCTGCATGATATTCTTTTAACTGCTGCAGATTTTTTCTTTTCTCTGCATCATCAGGCCATTTGACATAGTCTCCGTAATCGTGATTGCCCAGTACGGAAAACTGACCATAGGGTGCCTTGATCTGGCTGAAATGTTCGATCCATGGCTTAATCTCCTCTGCTTTGTTATTGACGAGGTCTCCGGTAAAGACAAAGAGGTCCGATTCCTGCTTTTTTACAAGGTCTATTCCTCTTTGTACTGCTTTAGGGTTTTTAAAACTGCCGGCATGTATATCGGAGATCTGGGAGATGCGGAAACCCTCGAAGTTTTCCGGCAGGTCATCAAAATACAAAGTATGTCTGATTACCCTGTAAGCATATTTCCCCCTGATGATACCGTATAGGAAAGTGAATACTGTTAATACAAAGACCGCCGCACAGAACTCTACCCAGTAGATATTCCTTGCTGTACCGGAAATTAACCTGTAGACATCGCCAGAGGCCAGAAACAGGGCGGAGATCAGCTCTGCAACAAAGAGGATCAGAAAGGCATGTGTAGCTATTTTGAAAAGCATATCCATTCCATTGTCGCGCATTCTGAAAACCGCAAATATTAATGAGGCAGTAATAAATAAGACAACACCCCAGAAAATGGGAGTAATCAATGGATCGTGGCTGATCACGTGGATGCCGGACAGGATGAACCAGTTGAGCACAAACAGTACGAATCCGATAATGATAAATGGCAGAAGACTGATTTTTCTTTTCATTGGAGTTATAAACAAACAAAATTACTCCTTGGATAGGGTAGTTGAATTTATGTTACTCAATATGACAATACACGGATGAAACAGGGTAAGGCAGACGCAACCTAATTTTAACATCCTGTTTATATACTGTCCTTACTTTTGGGCACGCTCCGGAGTTCTTCATACAAGCTCGTAATCGATAAAACCAAGGAGGGATAACAGATGGAATAATTTTTACAAAAAGAAAAAAACCGGACCTGAAGCAGGTCCGGAACGATAATTCAGCAGAAAATAGCTTGAGACCCTAATCTGCGGGATCAATTAATCACATTAATCACTATCAAATATAAGGAAAGTATTGCTTTCCTGTTTTGATAAACACAATCAAACAAATGAAAAAACCTTTACTGCACATGCAGGAAATTATGAGATCTGCCGCTTTGGTATTTTTTATGATTATTGCCGGTACAGCGTCATTACCGGCAGCTGAAATAAAGCGAGATACCTTAAATACATTGTTGAAACAGGAACCGGGAACCATTACCGGAAGAATTGTTGATGAAAAAGGCGATCCGCTCCCTGGTGCAAACATCAGGATCATAGAATTGAATACAGGTACGCAAACAAAGGCAGACGGATCGTTCAGCATCAGCGCTGCTGCAGGAACTTATACACTGACTGTAAGTTTTATCTCTTATACTTCCTCTGCTCATTCAAAAGTAGTTGTAAAATCCGGAGAAAATACCCAGCTGAATGTAACTCTAAAGGCTGAGGCCGGAACATTAAGTGAAGTGCTTGTTGTTGGGTACGGTACACAAAAAAGAGAAAACGCAACAGGTGCTGTAGATCAGATCACTTCTAAATCTTTGGAGAACAGACCTATTCCCAATCTTACACAAGGACTTCAGGGTGTACTTCCCAACCTGAACATCAAGATGATGGATGGTAAGCCAACTCAATCGCCCAGTTATAACATCAGGGGAACTACCTCGATCGGACAGGGTGGAAGCGCATTGATCCTGATCGATGGTTTTGAAGGAGACCCGAGTCTGTTGAATCCTAATGATGTGGAAACGGTATCTATACTGAAGGATGCCGCATCTGCTGCAATTTATGGTGCAAGAGGTGCATTTGGTGTAGTACTCATTACTACAAAAAAAGCAGAAAAAGGCAGGGCCAATGTCAGTTTCTCAACAAATTATGCCATAAAGAGCCCCTTGCAAACTCCTGATTTTGTGACTGACGGATATACCTGGGCAAAAATGTTTGCTGAGGCCTTTGTCAACGGAGACGGTGCCTTTCCTCAGAATGTGAACAAGACCCAGAAATTTTCTCAGGCTTACCTGGATGAGTTTAAAAAAAGAGTGGAATCCGGACAGCCGTATGATCAGGTAGAGGTTAATCCTACAACGGGTGAATATACTTACTATGGCAGTACAGACTGGTATGATCAGTTGTATAAGAAAAACACCGCCGCTACGGAGAACAATGTTTCCATCAGTGGAAGCGGTGAAAAAACAGCTTTCCTTATATCGGGTCGTTTTCTGCAGCAGGATGGTCTGTTCAGGTATAATTCTGATGATTATGACATGAAAAATATCCGCGCCAGAGGTTCTGTTCAGGTGTTTCCATGGCTGAGCATTGAGAACAACGCAGACTATTCGGTAATGAACTATCACAATCCAATTAATGTGGGTGAAGGTGGCGGAATCTGGAGAAATATTGCAGATGAAGGTCATCCGACCATGCCGATGTTTAACCCGGATGGTTCAATGACATTTTCATCTGTTTATACAGTAGGGGATTTCTACTACGGAAAGAATGGTATTGACACCAGGAAACAGGTCTTTAGAAACATTACCGGATTAAGAACTAATTTCTTCGATAACAAGTTCAGGGTAAACGCTGATTTTACTTTCCGTAATACCAACAACAATAAGGATCAAAAACGTGTGCAGGTTCCGTACAGTAACATTAAGGGGATAACCTCTTATGTGGGGACAACCACTAATGACTTGTTGTTTGACCAGAGAGAGACGCAATACCTGGCGACCAATATTTACGGAGAATTTGAAAATACGTTCAACAAGGATCATTATTTAAAATTCATGGCAGGTTATAATTACGAAGAATCTACTTATAACAGATTGGCTACACAGCGGAACGGAATCATTTTTGAAGATGCAACGGATCTGAACCTTGCGCTTGGACAGGCGATCACAACAGGTGGCGGCTATGAGCAATGGGCTATTTTAGGCGGTTTTTCGCGTTTGAACTATTCATTTAAAGAACGTTATCTGATTGAGGTAAATGCACGTTATGACGGTTCTTCAAAATTCCCTTCCAATCAGCGGTATGGTTTCTTTCCTTCCGTTTCAGGGGGATGGAGAATCAATAAAGAGCCCTTCTGGCATGTTTCTGATAAGATCATCTCTGATCTGAAAGTAAGGGCTTCTTACGGTTCTTTAGGGAACGGAAATATAGATTCGTATGCATATCAGGAGCTTTTCAGCATTACACAATCACCTTTAGTGCTTGGTGGGGTAAGACCACAGACTACCAAGCAGCCAGGTGTGCTTCCTGACGGAATTACCTGGGAAACGTCTACCACGACCAATTTTGGTCTGGACTTCGCCATGTTGTCTAACCGCCTGACTTTTACAGGTGATGCCTATATCCGTAAGACAACAGATATGTTTACTGTTGGTTTAACTGCTCCGGCAATTTTCGGAAATACTGTGCCAAAAGGTAATTATGCAGATTTAACCACAAGAGGATGGGAAGCTTCATTGTCATGGAATGACAGGGTGGGCAGTGCTGACAAGCCTTTTAAATACAACATACGTTTGACCCTTGCTGATAATAAATCTAAGATAGACAGATACAATAATCCTAATAAATCATTAGGCGATTACTACGAAGGACAGACGCTCGGAGAGATTTGGGGTTATGAAACAGAAGGCTTTTTTATAGATCAGGCTGATATTGATTCACATGCAAAGCAGAGTCCGCAAATGAGGGCCTCACCGACCAATATCTGGTATCCGGGCGATATCAAATTAAAGGATAGAAATGGTGATGGTTTTATCAATGTTGGGGACAATACGGTAGATAAACCGGGTGACAGAAAGATCATTGGTAATTCAGCCCCGAGATATTTGTATGGCATCAATCTGGGTGCGGACTGGAACAATTTCTTTTTCTCCACCTTCTTTCAGGGGGTTGGCAAGCAACAATGGTATCCGAGCACAGAAACAGAAATGTTCTGGGGACAATACAACAGACCTTACAACAACATTCCTGCCTTCCATGTGGGCAATATGTGGACACCGGAAAATACAGATGCATATTTCCCCAGAACCATGTCCCGTGCCGCATCCAGCAATACCAACAGAGAGCTTGGTGTAGCCCAGACCAAATACCTGCAGAATGTGGCTTATATCAGGATGAAGAATATCCAGATTGGTTATAGCCTGCCCGCCAGACTGATTTCGAGAATTGGTGCGCGTTCTGCAAAGGTGTTTTTCTCAGGAGAGAACCTGTTTACCTATTCACCGCTTTATAAAGTTGTAAAAACGATAGATGTGGAAAATGCCGTGCCTTCAGATCAGGATTTAAATCCGGACAGCAAGAACGGTGACGGTTACAATTACCCGTTGATGAAAAGTGTCTCTCTGGGTCTTAGCCTTGGATTTTAACCTTATTGATAACATTATAAAAAGAGAATCATGAAACAACAATATTTATGGATACTGGTATGCTGCTTAGGTTTTGCCGCTTGCAAAAAACTAGATCAGATCCCTGAATCCAGTGCATCAAAATCTGCGGTATTCGGTACTGAGGCTGGATTAAAGTTATATACCAATTCCTTTTATGCGATGGATTTCCTGCCGAAAAATTCAACAAGCCAGGATGCCATGTCTGATTACCTTGCGGTAAGGGATGTCCCTTCTTTTCTTCAGAAAGGAGTTTTTACCTCTAACTTAAGCTCTGGCTGGACCTGGACTGATCTGAGAAATATCAATTACTTTATTGAAAACTGTAAAGATCCTGCTGTTCCAGCTGATGTAAGGAATAATTACCTGGGTATCGCCAGGTATTTCAGAGCCTACTTTTACATGGAAAAAGTGAAAAGATTCGGCGATGTGCCATGGATAGGGAAACCGCTAGGCATCAACGATCCGAAATTGTATGCCGGAAGAGATAAAAGACAGGTGGTGATGGATTCAGTTCTTGCTGATATAGATTTTGCCTGCGCCAATATTAAGGCAACAAATGATCCCACACGCAGTACGGTTACCAAATGGGTAGCTTATGCTTATAAATCAAGAATCTGTCTTTTTGAAGGGACTTTCAGAAAGTATCATGACCAGGACCAGCACCTTGGCTCAACAGCAGCAGCATGGCTGGAGAATGCCGCATCGGCAGCAAAAGAGATTATAGATAAAGGCGGATATGCTGTCAACACAGCAGGCGGAGCGGGTAACTCTTACCGCCAGGTGTTTACCAGTACAGTGCCTGTTGCCAGTGAAGTATTACAGGCTGCTGTAAGTGATTTGACATTAAATGTATTGAATGAAGCAAACTGGTGGTGGACAAGTGGTACTTACGGTGCTAAAGCGAGCTTTACTAGAACCTTCATCAACACTTATCTTAAACTTGATGGTACCCCTTTTACTGATGATCCTGCTTATAGAACCATGGTGTTCAAGGATGAGGTTAAAAACAGAGACCTTAGACTTAAACAGACCATCCGTTCAGGAGATTATAAAAGGATCAGTGGTGGAGTACAGGTTCCTGCACCTCCTGTATTCTCTTATACTTTTACAGGTTATCAGCCCATCAAATGGACCCTGGATGACATGTACTATGATGCAGGAGCATTGAATATTAACTCCATATCCCTGTTCCGTTATGCGGAAGTTTTACTGAACTATGCGGAAGCCAAAGCAGAACTCGGTACACTTACCGATGCAGACTGGGCTGCTACTGTAGGAGTTCTTCGTACCAGGGGTGGCATCACAGGCGGATTGACTACAAAGCCTGTTGTTGCAGATCCTTACCTGACAACTAATTATTTTCCGGGTATCGCAGATCCTTCCATACTGGAAGTACGACGTGAAAGAGGTATAGAACTGAGTCTTGAAGGCTTACGCTACAGCGATGTTCTGAGGTGGAAATGCGGTGCACTGATGACTCAGGAATGGAATGGTTTTTATGTACCAGCGCTGAATACTCCTATGGACCTTAACGAAGACGGTATATTGGATGTTGCTTTTTACCAGGGTACTAAGCCTTCACCTGCGGTTGCCGGGGTTACTTATGTAGATGTTTCTCCTACGATAGGAGGAAAGACCAATTCCCAGCTGCTTAAAAACGGAACTTCAGGTGAGTTGATCTGGATGAATGAAATCCCGAGAGTTTGGGATAAAGATGAACCCGTTAAAGAAAAGAGATATTACTACCCAATTCCTCAGGCAGATTATTTGAAAAACCCTGCACTTGGACAGAATCCGGGATGGGAAGGAAATTAAAATGTATTTTTAATAAAATAAACAGATGAAAACAAGACAAATCATACTCTCTGTATTTTTAATAGTTTTGAGTATCAGTGCTTTTGCACAGAAATTTACCGTTGGATCCTTTAATGTGCGCTATGACAATTCCGGAGATATGGGTAACAGGTGGGAGCAGCGCGGTAAAGTATCAGCCAACCTCCTCAGGTTTCACCAGTTTGAGGTTTTTGGATTACAGGAGGCCCTGAAAAATCAGGTAGATACCCTGGCTAAATATCTTCCTGAATTTGAGCACTATGGTAAAGGAAGGGATGACGGTAAAGAAGGCGGAGAGCATTCTACTGTGTTTTACCGCAAAGACAAGTTCAAACTTTTGGACAAAGGTGATTTCTGGTTGTCAGAATCACCAGATAAACCGGGTCTGGGATGGGATGCGACCTGCTGTAACCGCATTTGCAGCTGGGTATACCTGCAGGATATCAAAAGTGGTAAAAAGTTCTATTTCTTCAATGCGCATTTTGATCATCAGGGAAAAATTGCCCGTGTTGAAAGCGGGAAACTGATCGTTAAGAAGATCAAAGAGATCGCTAAAGGTGCACCGGCAATATTTACCGGTGACCTGAACGGCGGTCAGAAAAGCGAATGGTATCTGACGCTGAGTAATTCAGGATTGCTAACCGATACCTATACTCAAGTGAAACAGCCTTACGCCAATAACTCATCATTTAATGCATGGGGTAAAAGCGTTGACGGCTACGAAATCATCGACCATGTGTTTGTAACAAAAGATTTTACTGCCCAGCGGTGGGGAATACTTACCGATACCTATCATGGTAAGTTTGTATCTGACCATTTTCCGATCCTGGTAGACGTGACTTTAAAATAACAGGAATGTAAAAGATAAAAGGGGACATGCTTAACAGAGTGTGTCCCCTTTTTATTGAAATGCTATTCTGAAAATATGCATATTTTCATACCTGTAGCCGATTGTCCAATGGTGTGAAATGCATATTTGTCTGACTATAGAGAGGCCAAGGCCATTACCCTGATAACCGGGTGATCCCTTACCAAATCTGGTGAATAGTTTAGACTGATCAAATGACAAAGGCTGGCCATCGTTGCTGATCTCAAGATATTCGTCGTTAAGGCTGATACTGATGATTGAACCGGAAGGAGAATAGGACAATGCATTTGAAAGCAGGTTGGAAACCAAAACCTCCATAAGGAATGAACTGATATAGATTTTTTTAGTTTCAATATGATGTACTACATTCAGGGACCTGTGTTCAAAAAGATCCTCCATCAGTTCAAAATTGCGCTTCAGCACCTCATCTAAAGAAACCCATTGTTTATCTGAGAAAGCATTATTTTCGAGTTTGGCGAGTAAGAGCAGCCCTTTATTAACCTTGCTGAGACGGGTGACCGCTTGCTTGGCATCGGTAAGCAGTCTGGAAAGATTTTCATTGGGCTCAAGCTGGCTGATGCTTTCCAGACGGGTTTGTAAAATGCTGAGCGGGGTCTGTATTTCGTGAGAAGCGTTTTCCGTAAACTCTTTTAATGCGGTGTATTCACGTTTTCCTCTGGCTGCCAGATCCGTCAGGACAGCATTCATTTCCTGAAATTCGGTGACATCAGTACGGGTCAGCTGAAGTTCTTCTCTTGAACTGACCGAATATCCTTTCATGCGCTTCAGGTTGATCAGGAATGGTTCCCAGATTCTGCGGCTGATAAAATAATTGACCAGTGTGCCGAGCAGGATCAGCATCCCGGCAATGGAAAGAAAAATATAAACGATCGTTCTTGAATAATTGTCCCAACCGATATAGGTGGTCATGACCTTGATCCGGTAATAATTATTATTGATCTTTTTACTTTCTGCAAAATAGTAATAGCCTTCAGTTACTTTTTGAAGTCTGTCGTAGATCAATGTGTCTTTAAATGCTTTGGGAAGCACCATCAGACTTGCATCACCTTTGGTGACCTGCACCAGCGGAAAGGATACCGGTCTGTTCATATGAATCTCTTCGGCTACCATATCGGTCTGCAATTCCAATTGTTCTTCTATCTCCCTTGAAATCTCGTGTCTTAAAAATAAAAACAGCATAAACCCGGTAATGCCCAGTACAAAGACACTGAGCCAGAAATGATAATAACTGATCTTGGAGAGCAGACGCATTAAAAAGTGAATTTATAACCCATACCATATACCGTTTTGATGTATTCTTTGCCAGACACGCTGCTGAGTTTTTTTCTCAGGTTTTTCATATGCACATAGACCGTATCAAAATTATCATTCTGGTCAAAATGATCACCCCACAGATGTTCTACTATTGATGTTTTGCTGACCACTCTGTTCTTATTGATCACAAAGTAAATGAGCATATCGTATTCTTTTCTGGTAAGGTTGACTTCGCTGCCTTTAAAAAACAGGGATTTGGATAGCGGTTCCATTGTAAAATCATCAAAAGCAATCTGTTCCGCCCCCTTCAGTGTTTTTCTGCGGTAAATGGCATTCACTCTTGCATTCAATTCTTCCAGGTAAAAAGGTTTGGTCAGATAGTCGTCAGCACCCAGGTTAAGTCCTTTAAGTTTATCCTGGAGGGAGTCTTTGGCAGAAAGGATCAGGATGCCTGTCTCCATGTTACTTCTTCTGATGTCTTCTATCAGATCTATCCCGGATCCGTCAGGAAGGGTAATGTCCAGCACAACCACATCATACATGTAGTCTCTGAGCTTTTGTTCCGCCTGGCAGAAGGTGATTGCCTGCTCACACACAAAATCAAGAGAATTGAAATAGGTTTCCATTTCATCCAGCAGGACAGGTTCATCTTCGACAAATAATACCTTCATAGGATCTGTTTAATTTTTATTTAGAATATTTCTAAGTCTTTAGAAAATCTTTAGAATTGACTATAATATTTGCAGCAAGATAGTTATTTAGACTTAATACAAACAATATAACAATTAAATTATAATCCACTAAAGATGAAAATCAATTACCTAAAGAGTTCAGTTTTTGTTGCCCTTGCAGTGATGGGCCTTGCGTCATGTAAAAAAGATAAAGTTAAAGCGGATGAAATCGTAATACCTCCTTATGATGTTCCTAAAACCTATAATTTTAGCGATGCTAACTACGCAACTTCTACGAGCAGAGTGAGAATGTGGTTAGAACAAAATACTTATGCAGGGACTGGTAACACTGGTGCTGCAGCTTTAAGTACTACAAAAGCAAACGATTTTTGGAACAATACCAACAACCCTTTTACAGATGCTGCACTAAATACTTCTGGTGTAAATATAGCCGGAAAAATTACCGACGGGCCTACTTACAAAGCTTACTTTGATGGTTTGGTTACTACCAGCCAATCTTTAGGAGCTACTCCTGCTACCAATGGAACTGCAGGTTTTGTGAGTCGTACGGCAACTGGTAAAATAGCTGTTGATGCAAAAGGTGTAGAATATACCCAGGCTATTGCAAAAGGTTTAATGGGAAGTTTATTGTTTAAACAGGCTGTTGATTTGCTGATCGCTGTAAAAACAGATGCTACAGTAGCGCTGCAAAAACAACATTTTGATGAAGCATTTGGTTATCTGGCGGTTCCGGTAAACTATGATCCTACTATTACTTATGCCAATACACTTCCGGTAGCTGAAAGACCTTTAGCCTGGGGCGGATATTTAGCTGAGCGCGGTAAAGAAATTAAAGCCGGTGAAGTAATTTTTAATGCTTTCTTAAAAGGAAGAGCTGCAATTGGTGTTAAAGATGTTAAAGTACGTGATGAACAGATCCAGATTATTTTAGATAAATGGGAACAATTGGCTGCGGCTGCTGCATTGCAATATGTGACCTCACCTACAACAGGAGATGTTGGTTTGGGCGCATTGCCAGGTGTTAAATTACATGCTTTATCAGAAGGCTGGGGCTTTATTGCTACTTTTAAATACAGACCAGCAACCAGTAAACTTACAGCAGCTAATTTTACAAAGTTGAATGATATCATTAACACCAGCTTTTATACCTTGTTAAACGAAGCTGGTTATACAAAACTAGTTGAGGCTCAGGGAATATTAAAAGCAACATACGGTCTTTAATATTTGTATAAAATATAGTTTATATCAAAACTCTCTGTACTTTATCGTACAGAGAGTTTTTGAATTTTAAAAAAAATCATGATGGGTAGAATAAATAAAATAGGGATTGCCATTTTATCGGTGTTGTTGATAGCTCTTTACATTTCGTGTTCCAAAAAAAGCAATCCGACTGATGATCCGGCTGCGAATGGCTTTGATAAAACAGTAATGCTGACCAATTATGCTGACAATTTAATTGTACCGGCATATGAACAGACACAGCAAAAGCTGGCGCTGCTGCAAACTGCTGTAAATACTTTTTTGGCCACACCAAGCCCTGCCACCCAGGCGGCATTAAAAACGGTTTTTAAGGATAGTTATTTGCAGGTAGAACGTATTTCTGTACTGGAATTTGGTCCTTCAAGAAATAATTCTTTCATAGGTTTTATTAATGCATTGCCTGCCAACACGACAAAAAAAGTTGGTGAAAAAACCGATTTGACCGTAATAGAAGAGAATATTGCCAGCGGCGATTGGAATTTGGTGCAAAATTCCGCCATCCATCAACAGGGTTTCCCCGCTCTGGATTATTTGTTTTTTGCTAATGATGCAGTTGCGAAATTTGCGGATGCTGGCAGTATAAACCGCAAAAAATATGTTCAGGATGTGCTCACCAGGATAAAAAGCCTTTTAGACCAAACCCTGACCGCCTGGAAAAGTACTTACCGCAGCCAGTTTATAGCAAATACCAAAAGTGATTCGGGCAGTCCAATCAGTTACATGTTGAACCAGTTTGCCTACGAAATGGATATGCTTAAAGGTCCGAGAATTGGCTGGCCATTTGGTACGCAATCTGGTGGTGTTCAGTTTCCGGAGCTTTGCGAAGCTTATTATTCCAGCTTATCGCTCGATTTGGCCATTGAAAATATGAACAGCCTTAAAAATATGTTTACCGGTGGCAATAGCGGCAAGGGAATTTCCGATTTGCTGGCTGCACTTGGCAACGCAGCACTAAAAGACGAAATATTAAACCAATTTAATGTGGTAGATGCGAAATTGAAAGCGATCCCTGCTCCATTATCATCGGCATTGGTAAACAATAAACCAGTTATTGAAGATGCAAACAAGGAAATACAGCTTTTATTAAGGTTAATAAAAACTGATGCCGTATCTAAACTAGGTGTACAAATCTCTTATGTTGATAATGACGGCGATTAACAAAGCCATAAATTGGATACAATTACCCGTATCTATTGCACCATTAATCACTTTTCGAATAGTATTTGGCAGCATCATGTTGCTAAGTACTATTCGTTTTTGGCTTAACGGGTGGATCACCACACAATATGTTGTCCCAAAGTATCATTTTACTTTTATGGGACTTGATTGGGTGCAGCCACTAAATAACGCGGGCATGCACCTTATTTTTATCGGTATAGCTGTGTCAGCCCTTGCCATTGCCCTGGGCTTTTGGTATCGTTTTGCTATCATTACTTTTTTTTTGCTGTTTACCTATGTAGAACTGATAGACGTCACCTATTATTTAAACCATTATTACTTTATAAGCGTGGTTAGTTTTATCATGATCTGGTTGCCGGCCGGACGATTTTTTTCTGTTGATGCAAGGTTAGACCCCGATATACAGGTAACTGAAGTGCCAAGATGGGCAGTGGGCACCATCAGGTTACAGTTGGCTATCGTATACATTTTTGCCGGACTCGCAAAATTAAACCCCGATTGGCTGCTGCAGGCACAGCCGATGAAAATCTGGCTTCCAACAAAAAGCCATCTGCCCATTATTGGCGATTTGATGTACAAAGAGTGGATGGCTTATCTGTTTAGCTGGTTCGGTGCTTTCTACGATCTCTTTATCGTTCTTTTTTTAATAAACCGTAAAACACGCTTTGTGGCCTACCTGGTTGTATTGGTTTTTCATATTGCCACGGCCATATTTTTTCCGGCTATAGGGATGTTCCCGTACATTATGGTATTGTGCACACTAATCTTTTTTAGCGACAATTTCCATCTTAAACTTTTAGGGCTGTTTAACGGTTCTTTTTCCAGGCGTAACCACCAGCACAGAAATTTCAAACCTGCTTCCGGAAAATTGATTTTAGCTTTTTTCGGGTTGTTTTTCTTTATACAAATCATCATCCCCTTCAGGTATTTGGCTTACCCTGGTCCATTGTTTTGGTCAGAAGAGGGCTATAGGTTTTCCTGGCGGGTAATGCTGATGGAAAAAGTGGGTACCGCAACTTTTTATGTCCGTGAAAAAACAACAGGAAAGACCTACGAGGTGGACAACACTGCTTTTCTCACCACTCAACAGGAAAAAATGATGGCCACCCAGCCCGATCTTATTTTGAGGTATGCACACCATCTTAATCGCATTTATAGCCAGAAGGGCATTAAACAGCCACAGGTCTATGCCCAAATTTATGTGACCCTGAACGGCCGCAGATCAGCTCCTTTTATTGATAGTACCGTTGATCTTTCAAGACAACCCCTTAGTTTTAAACATTATAAATGGATTTTACCATTTCATAGCAACCCTTAATACATGAGAATTACAGGCATATTGTTTTTTTGCTTCCTATCTGTTTTTTGTAAAGCCCAGCAATTTCAACTGACCGGCAAAATAATCTTGTTGGAAAAGCCTGTTGAAGGTGCCACGGTTTTTTTAGAGAATAAAAATCTTACTACTACAAGCAACGCTTTGGGTGAGTTTACATTTAAGGAACTATCGCCTGGAAAATATACCTTAGCCGTTTCTTTTGTTGGCGCTAAAAACATAAAAAAGACAGTAGAAGTAACTCAGGGCAATACCAAAATAGATATTAACCTGGAAACCGATAAAGTTATTGAGCTGGAGGCGGTAGATATTACCAAAATAAATGACAAGGCTGCAGATAAGCTGAATCAGGTAGAAGGAACTGCTATATATGCAGGTAAAAAAACCGAGGTGATCAACCTGAAAAATATAAATGCCAATTTAGCTACCAACAATGCCAGGCAGGTATACGCGCGTGTAGCAGGGCTAAACATTTGGGAGTATGATGGAGGCGGGCTGCAATTGGGCATTGGTGGCCGTGGTTTAAATCCAAGCAGGGTATCAAATTTTAACATGAGGCAAAACGGATATGATATTAGTGCGGATGCGTTGGGATATCCTGAGAGCTACTATACCCCACCAACAGAGGCTTTAGATAGAATTGAAATTGTACGGGGTGCCGCAAGTTTACAGTACGGTACACAGTTTGGCGGGATGATCAACTTTAAAATGAAAAAAGGCCCTGCAGATAAACCATTTGAATTTACCAGCAGGCAAACCCTGGGTTCTTTTGGCTTCTTAAATTCATTTAACAGCATTGGCGGACAGGTAAAGAAACTCAATTATTATGCCTTTTATCAGTACAAAAAGGGTGATAGCTGGCGGCCGAACGGAAATTTTGATCAGAATACTGCTTATACCCATTTGGATTATGCCTTTACCAGCAAACTAAAACTAACTGCAGAATACACCCATATGGATTACCTTGCACAACAGCCTGGTGGTCTGACCGATGAACAGTTTGAAGCAGATGCTTCAGTATCTGTGAGGTCCAGAAACTGGTTTAAGGTAAAATGGAATTTATTTAACTTAAGTTTGGATTACCAACTTGGCGAGCACACCAAATTAAATTGGATAAATTATCATTTAGATGCTGGCAGAGAAGCATTAGGGGTTTTAAGCTACATCAATCGTCCTGATCCGGGTGAAGGTACACCAAGAGATTTAATGGCCGACAAGTACGATAATTACGGTTCAGAGCTCAGGGTATTGCATCAGTACAAACTATTTAACGGCCAAACCAACAGTTTACTTGTAGGTGTAAGAGCATATAAAGGCCTTACTTTTAAAAAACAAGGCGATGCAGATGCTGGTTTAGGACCTGATTTTAACTTTTTAAACAGCCAGCCCAATAAATCAGATTTCCGGTTTCCGGGAACAAATTTAGCTGTGTTTGCCGAGAATATTTTTCAGATAAACAGTAGTTGGAGCATTACTCCGGGTGCCAGGCTGGAATATATCTATACTGGTGCTAAAGGAAATTATACACAATTTCAATTTGGCGTTCCGGACCTGATAAAGACTGACAACAAAAGTAACCCGCGCTCATTTGTGCTTTTTGGTATAGGTACTTCATATAAACCACACCCTGCCATTGAGATTTATGCCAATATCTCGCAAAACTACAGATCGATCAACTTTACTGATCTAAGGGTGCAGAACCAAAATGCAAGGGTAGATTCTTTATTGAAAGATGAAAGGGGCTACACTGCTGATGGTGGAGTTAGGGGGAATTTAAAAGATTGGCTGTATTATGATCTAAGTGTATTCTACCTTAAATATAATGACAGGATTGGCTCGGTTTTTACCACCGATGCGAGCAATATGATATACCGTTTAAGAACGAATGTATCTGATAGCCGGAATATTGGTTTCGAGAGTTTGGTAGAAGCGGATCTCCTAAAGGCATTTACTCAGGGTGCAAGTAAGTATAAACTGGTGGCCTACACCAATTTTTCGTTAATTAATGCCCGTTACATCAATACTGATAATACCGCAATCAAAGGTAAAGAAGTAGAGTTTGTGCCACCACTGTTGTTTCGTACGGGGCTATCATTCGGCAATAAAACATTCAATGCCAGTCTGCAATATTCATACGTAGAAAAACATTTTTCTGATGCTACCAATGCAGAAAGCACGCCAACAGCTGTAGATGGGATCGTACCCGCCTATCAAATTTTTGATTTTTCGGCCAGCTACAACTGGAAATGGTTTACCTTATCAGGGAGTATCAATAACCTGCTCGATGAAAAATACTTTACCAGAAGAGCGGATGGTTATCCGGGCCCCGGAATCTTGCCTTCTGACCCCCGAGCTTATTACATGACTTTGCAGTTTAAACTATAATATTCTAAATAATTTATAAATCCTTAAAACCAAATCTAATGAAAAAAGCATTTATGTCAATCTGCTGCTAGTGGCAGGTGAAGGAACTTTTATTCTTCGTCAAATAGATTCCGCTCAAAAGCATTATTTTAATTTATTGCTGCAATAAGCTACCAGGTAAATGCGGTCTTTTGAAATGACTTTACTGTTCTTTTCCGGACTATCATTTTCCTCCTTGTTGAAGAAACAGGTAAGATCGGCAAGGTCTGCCGGATCACATTTTGTAAACAGTACCGGATAAAACCGTGCTTCAAGGGCTAACTTTTCTTTGGCTGTGGAGGGATTAAAGGTCCATTGATCTGTACTTCCAAAACTGTATTCATGACGGGCATCATTCAGTTCATATAAAAAGCCCTTAGCCTGCTGAGTAATTTCCTTACTTGCCATTTTTACCTGTTTTCTTTGCGAACAGATCTATTTCAGCCTTTGCCGATTTGCCTTCCCCCGACTGGTAATCTGAAGGAGCCTTTTTGGCTGCTACTCCCGATTCTTTTTTCTTATCTCTGCTCATGATCTTTTCGTTTCTTAGTAAGGTACTGTTAATAAATGGGATATTGTTAAATATAGAAGGTATACCTGTGAGCTGGACTTATGTACTGATTTCACTATGTGATCCTGTTTTTTTAATTTAGGGGTTTAACGATCTTTTTACATGAACATCAGAAAAGCAGAAATTAAAGATGCCCCTTTCATTCAAAAGCTATTAGGTCAGCTTGGATATCCTGTTGAGCAAGATTTGTTGGTAAGGAGAATAGAAATTTTGTCTTTAAATCAGGAGCATAAGGATGTTGTCTATGAGCTTGATGGCCGGATCACAGGATTTATGTCCGTTCATTTTATCCCGCAAATTGCTTTTGATGCTGAATATGCAGTGATCAGTTACCTGATTGTCGATGATCAGGTCAGAAGTAAAGGAGTAGGGAAGGCCCTGGAAGAGTACGCGGTAGATCTGGCTGTCTCAAGGGAATGCAAAAGGATCCTGCTGAACAGCAATGCGAGAAGAACCGATGCACACCGCTTCTATTTCAGACAAGGCTATGAAGAGTACAACAAGGCTTTTGTCAAGTACTTACACCAGCCAGTGTTCAAGGGTCTTTAAAAATACAGGGTCTGCATCTGCTCCGATACCATGCGCATCAGATATACTGATTTCATACCCATTGTAGCTTACACCCCCGATCACCGGATCGATCAAATGTCCGAGCAGGTAAGTGTCCATGTCATAAAAAATAATGTTGGGACTCGATAAGGCAAAATGCATGGCAGCACTCAGGCCGATCCGGGTTTCCAGCATTCCGCCCATCATGCATTTGACCCCTTTTTGCAGCGCGACTTCATGGATCTTCTGTGCTTCCAGTATGCCGCCTGATTTAGAGAATTTGATATTCAGATAATCCGTAGCGCCACTGTTGATGAGCTTGCGTGCATCATGATGATTATAACAACTTTCATCAGCCATAATTTTAATGCGGGAGTTTGCCTTAAGCTCAGGAAGTTTGTCGTCATACCAGGTCCGCATAGGCTGCTCACAAAACTGAATGTCAAATTCTTCCATTGCACCAAGCGCAAACAAAGCCTCGTCAAAGCTCCAACCCTGATTCGCATCCAGTCTTAACGCAATCTCCGGTCCTGCGGCGTTTCTGATCTGTCGTACCCTTTCTATGTCGCTATGCACCTCCTTGCCCAGTTTTACTTTGATGATGCGGCATCCCTTCTCCTTTAGTACGGTCGCAGTTGCAGCCATGTTTTCAGGAGTGTCAATGCCAATGGTCATATCCGTTTCAACAACGTGTTTACTACCACCCAGATATTGATACAAAGGTTGTCTGGCCTGTTTGGAGGCGATATCAAACAAAGCCATATCAAAGGCACTTTTGATCGTACTGTTGTGGGCGGCATAGCCTAAAAGATCATTCATCCGGTCCGGGATTTCCAGGGGATTTTTCCCCTGCAGTATCCCTGCAAATTCCTTTGCCATTACCAGGCAGGTGTCCTGGCTTTCACCGACGATCATTGGAAATGCCGAGCATTCTCCGATTCCTGTGAGGCCTGTACTTGTATGCATGCGGATAAGCACATTTTGTGCGTAATGCATCGTGCCTGTAGCAATCACAAAAGGTTCAGTCGGGATGCTGTACCTGTAGATTTCTGTGCGGGTAATCTTCATAGGGAAATGCTTTGAAATAAAAATACAAATAATATTTGGAATGATCGTTCTTTTATTTATATCTTTGTGGAACAAATATTCCAATATAAAATAATAAAGATTAAATAACATGAAAACTCTAGAAAACAAAGTAATCTTAGTAACAGGCGGTACCAGCGGAATTGGTTTGGCTACTGCAAAACATTTAGTAGAATCAGGAGCCAAAGTGATCATCACCGGCCGTAATGCAGCATCCCTTAAAACAGCAGCGGAAGAAACAGGTGCTACAGGGATCATTTCTGATCAGGGTAATTTAGCGGATATTGAGCAATTAGCCAATCAGGTAAAAGCACAGTTCGGAAGAGTTGACGGATTGTTTTTAAATGCAGGTACCGCTACTTTCAGTCCGCTCGAATCGGCATCAGAAGCACATTATGACAGCATAATGGATTTGAACGTCAAAGGTGTCTACTTTACCATTCAGAAATTCCTTCCTTTTTTAAATGACGGTGGGGCTATCGTATTCAATGCGTCTATCAACGCCAGTGTAGGTATGCCCAATACCAGCGTATATGCAGCAAGTAAAGCTGCGCTTCTGGCCATCAACAGGGTACTGGCTACCGAACTTGCTCCCCGAAATATCAGGGTCAACGCCATTTCTCCGGGTCCTGTTGCCACCCCACTATACGGTAAAATAGGATTGACAGAAGAAGAAGTAAATGGTTTTGGAACCGTACTTGGCGAAAAAATCTTATTGAAACGCTTTGGTCAGTCGGAAGAGATTGCAAAAGCGGTTAAATTCCTGATCTCCGATGATGCCTCTTTCATTACAGGTACGGAACTGGTGATCGACGGCGGACTGATCGTTAATGCAGTAGTGGCTTAATATTTTTTTGGCTAATTTGGGAACGATCGTTCTATTTTTATAACTTTGTTCTCTGAAAGAACAAAGTTTTTCCATATGGCAAGAGTTAAAGAATTTGACGAAGATGTAGTACTGGACAAAGCAGTAGCTTTATTCTGGACTAAAGGTTATAACGGCACCTCTGCACAGGATCTGGTAGATCACCTGGGGATCAGCCGTTCGAGTTTATACGGTACCTATGGCGACAAACATACCCTGTTCCTCAAAGCCCTTCAGCGTTATCGTGAAAAGAATTCAGCAGCTTTTCTGAAACTGGTGAAAGCATCGGACAATGCCGGGGAAAGCATAAAAAAAATCTTTAAGACCCTGGTAGATGAAAGCTTTGACCAGGAAATCCCAAAAGGATGTTTTATGGTAAATTCCTCCGTGGAACTTGCTCCTCATGATATAGAGATTGCTGAAATGGTAAAGGGAGATGCGAAGGACGCAGAAACTGCGCTGGGTATTGCCGTTCAAAAAGGAAAAGACTCCGGACAATTTTCTAATCCCGCCTCTGCCCAAAGTCTTGCACGGTTCTTGTTCAACAACATTAGCGGAATGCGTGTTGCAGCCAGGGCTGGGGTAAACAGAGAGGTGCTGAATGATATCGTTAAAAATTTACTGTACGCTTTAAAATAGGATTATGAACCATAACAATGAACCCAACAGCCTGATTAAGGCCTCTTCGCCTTATTTACTGCAGCATGCTTATAATCCTGTTCAATGGTATGAATGGGGACCGGAGCCATTACAAAAAGCCAGAGATGAAAATAAACTGATCCTGGTGAGCATCGGCTACTCGGCTTGTCACTGGTGTCATGTCATGGAGCGCGAGAGCTTTGAGGATCATGAAGTTGCCGAAGTGATGAACAGGGATTTTGTCTGTATTAAAGTAGACCGGGAGGAGAGACCTGACATTGATCAGATCTATATGCTGGCCATACAGCTGATGACAGGAAGCGGGGGCTGGCCCCTGAACTGTATCTGCCTGCCCGATCAGAGACCTGTTTACGGAGGTACCTATTTCAGAAAGACCGACTGGATCAACATCCTTCAGAATGTAGCCAATATGTGGGCCACAGAACCGGAAAAGGCTTTGCAATATGCAGACAGACTAACAGACGGAATCCGCAGTGCGGAAAAGATCCTGCCCAACGTTAAACAAACCGATTATACAAAAGATCATTTAAAAGAAATTATAGAACCATGGAAAAGGCATTTTGATATGTCTGAAGGCGGTTATAACCGTGCGCCAAAATTTCCATTACCCAATAACTGGCAGTTTATGCTGCGGTACAGTCACCTCATGGAAGACGACGGAGCACATGTTTCTGCGTTGCTGACACTGGAAAAGATGGCCATGGGAGGTATCTATGACCATGTCGGCGGAGGTTTTGCCAGGTATTCAGTAGATGGCAGCTGGCATGTACCCCATTTTGAAAAGATGCTCTACGACAACGGACAGCTGATTAGTTTGTATACAGAAGCATACCAATACAACCGTTCTGCTTTCTTTAAGGAAGTGGTGGACGAAAGCATTGCCTGGCTGGAACGCGAAATGACTTCTCCGGAAGGACTTTTTTATTCGGCACTTGATGCAGACAGTGAGGGTGTAGAGGGTAAGTTTTATGTCTGGAGCGAGGAAGAGTTTGAGGCCGTGCTTGGGGAAGACGCGCATGTACTCAGGGATTATTTCCATGTGACTGCCGAAGGGAACTGGGAAGAAGAAGAAACCAATATCCTGCTCACCAGGTTCAATGAGGAAGAATATGCTGAAGTCAAAGGCCTTAAAGTCGCTGTACTTCAGGATAAGATCAGGACAGCAAAAACCAAGCTGCTGGCCGAACGGAGCAAACGTGTTCGCCCCGGACTGGATGATAAATGCATTACCGCCTGGAACGGACTGGCCATAAAGGGACTCGCTCAAAGCGGAGATGCCTTTGCGAATCCTCATTATTATGAGATGGCGAAAAAAGCGGCATCATTCATTTTAAATCATATGGGTACAGAAGACGGAGGATTATACCGGAACTTTAAAAGTGGAAAAGCATCTATCCCGGGTTTTCTGGATGATTATGCCTTTTTTATTGATGCTTTAATTGCACTTTACCAGTCTGATTTTGATGAACGCTGGCTGAATGAGGCCCGCCGCCTGACAGATTATGTATTAAAGGAGTTTGATGATACTGAAAGTCCAATGCTATTTTATACCTCTGCAAAAGGTGAAGCCCTGATCGCGCGCAAGCATGAGATCATGGACAATGTCATTCCTTCTTCCAACTCAGCAATGGCTCAAAACCTGCAGATACTGGGCCTTTTATTCGACAAGGAATCGTATACCGATAAAGCAGCAGGTATGCTTGCCGCGGTGCATCCGCAGATAAAAACCTATGGTTCCGCTTATTCCAACTGGGCCATTCAATTGCTCGGCGAAGTATTTAGTATCCATGAAATTGCGATAACAGGTTCAGATCCGGATCTGGTGAAGAAGGAATTGAACAGGGTCTACATTCCGAATAAAATTATTCTGGGAGGAACAAATTCTGACCTTCCGTTGTTAAAAGATAAGCAAAGCATTGAAACAAAAATCTATATTTGCCGAAATAAAACTTGCCAGTTGCCCGTAGGTACGGTTAATGAAGCATTACAGTTCATAAATAAATAAATCATAATGAGTATTAAACCCAATACAGTAGTATCATTAACGTACGAATTGCATACGACTAATGAAGAAGGACAACAAGTTTTTGTAGAGAAAGCAGATGAGCAGAACGCACTCGTATTTCTTTATGGTACAGGAATGATGTTGCCAAAATTTGAAGAACATTTGAACGGATTAAATGTAGGTGATGAATATGGTTTTGAACTTACTGCAGCTGATGGTTACGGTGAGATTGATCCGGGAGCCTTTGCTGATCTGCCGAAAGATATGTTTAAGGATGTAGAATTGCCTGCTGTAGGCGATGTTATTCCTTTGCAGGACAACCAGGGAAATCATTTCAGAGCAGGGGTAACCTCAGTAGGAGAAGATACTATTTCTGTAGATTTAAACCACCCGATGGCAGGTAAAAACCTGATCTTTGCAGGTAAAATATTAACAGTGCGTGAAGCAACTCAGGACGAGTTGAGTCATGGTCATGCACATGGTGCAGACGGTCACTCAGGTCACTAGACCGCGTTACACTTTTCACAGATGCCATAGGCTGTAGAGCTTATGGCATTTGCTTTAAAGCCCTCCGGCATTTTAAATTTTGGAATGCTCACCTGCAGACAATAGATCTTCAGGCAATTGGTACAGTTAAAATGTACGTGCTCGTCATGATGGTGATGTTCTGTGCATGAAGACGAACAAATGGCATAGTTAGCCGTCCCGTTCATGTCCATGATCCTGTGAAGAATACCCTTATCCTCATAAGCATTCAGGATCCTGTACAGGGTTACCCGGTCTATTTCCTTACCCAGTTTCTTTTCCAGTTCCGGCTGTGAAACCGCAGATTGCTCAAGAGCGATTTCTTCCAGTACACGCACACGCTGTTTGGTGTGCTTCAGGTCATGCGTTTTTAAGATGTTAACCGGATCTATCATTTTATATGGATTTTGCTGAAGTCAGTACAATAGGCGGGTTGTCCATGGCATTGCCGGGATTTAGTTTAAGTGTGCCCTTTACTACTATAGTTTGGTACGTGAATTTGATGGGTTCTGCCAGTTCTACCATGACCATTACTGGTACACCATTCTTTCCGCAATAGAAACACTGGTTAATGGGCAATGTAGACAGCATGAATTTGGTTTGCTTCATTCCATCCTTAATAGGTACAATATAACCCTCCAGTTCAAAAGATTTATTGGCGAACTTTTTAATCTTATCAGAAAAAACAGGAATCATCTCTGTATCCTTTACGATCTTGAAATCAACGCCGCCCACAATATCCCAGTTATCTGACATGATCTGATCATCAGGATTGTGCTGGGCTTTCAGACCTAAGCCGGTAAAGAGCAGGAAAACAAGTAATATCTTTTTCATCATCATTTATTTTATGCCCTGCCGAAAAAGATCAGAAGGGCGTGTCTTTTATTCTAATTCCGGGCGAGTATTTTAGAGATGTTTGACCTGTAGGCCTGTATGGCCGGTATCACCGCTGCAAATATACCAATCGCTAAGCCTGCAGCAAATAAATATAGTTCATCAGACAGTAAAACCATTCCGGTCAGTCTGGCCTGGCTGCTTTCCTGATTGCTGCCTATGAGCTGCAGGGCCAGGTGCCCTAAAATGATTCCGATGAACGTACCGGCAATGGTCAGCAGCACACCTTCAGTAATCACAATGAAAAACAATTTACTTCTCGAAGCACCCAGCGTCCGCATAATGGCCAGATCATAACTCCTTTCTTTTAAAGAGTTGTACAGGTTCACAAATACACTGATGGCAGCAATGAGCATGATCAGCACAGCGAACCACTGCAGCGTGTCTACACCTACGCCAATCAAAGAAAATAAGCGGGTACTTTCCTGTGCCGGTGATGCCGCCTGCATATTCGTCGTTTCATTTACCATACGCGGAAACATGGCAACAGACATAGGTGAACGGTACTGGATCAGGAGGGAGGTTAATTCTTTTGGAGCTTCATCATGATGTTCAGCGTCCTCATGGTCATCGGGTTCCTCATGCATCTTCCATACGCTCGCTACATTCGTCAGGATCAGGTTGTCAGTTACATTACCCTGTGGCTTCAGAATTCCGGAAACAGTGTACTGATGAGACTTATGTACATCCGAAGCGGATGTCAGTCCATGTGCGCCGTAAAAGGAATCTCCAATCTTCAGATGCTGTGCCATGGCTACATTTGCACCGATGGTCGTTTCAAAATCGCTTTGCCAGAACTTGCCGGCCGCGATCTCCAGTTTATACACCGCCACAAAATTACTGTCAGTGCCTACAATGCGCACTCCATTATAATTGTCACCCAATGCCAGCGGAACCGCTTTTTTCACAAAAGGACTATGCGCCAGTTCCATCGCCTCCTTCAGCGGAATATTTCCGGTAGGGAAATCGATATAATAAATACTGCTCAGAATGAGCTGCAGAGGACTTCCTTTTGCACCCACCACAAGGTCAATGTCTTTAGCGTTGTTTTCCAGTTTTTCGCTGATCTGGGTAGAAGCCAGCAGCAGTATAGTCAGGATGCCGGTGCCAAAGGCGATCAGCAAAATATTCAGTGCCGATGACAGGGGTTTGGAACACAGACTTTTCCAGCTGATTTTTAATGGACTCATAACAGTTCGTAGGTGTTGGTAAATGCCTCTTTAACTCTTTTATCGTGTGTGGCTACGATCAGTGTGGCTTGATTGAGACCCGATTGCTGCAATAAAAGTTCGAGCACAGCTGCTGCATTTTTATCATCGAGACTGGAGGTCGGTTCATCAGCGATCAGCAAGGCTGGTTTATTGATGACGGCCCTGGCTATTGAGACACGTTGCAACTGCCCCTGGCTCAGTTCATTGGGGTAAGCATCCTTCTTGTCGGCTATTCCGAGCGAAGCCAGTACTTCGTTTATCCTGTTCGGGTTTTCGGGTAATCGGGCAAAGCTTTGCGCCATCAACAGGTTTTCTGTAACACTTAAGCTCCTGATCAAATGCGGTCGCTGAAATACAATTCCAATATTCCGGCCCCTGAACTGATCCAGGTTTTTGGACGACAGGCCGTAAACTGAAGTGCCTCCAATACTTACTCCTCCTTGTTCAGGTTTCAGTATGCCTGTCAGAATATGCAGTAAAGTAGTCTTTCCGCTGCCTGATGCACCCAGAAGCAACCACTGTTCGCCATCGTTTATGGTCCAGTCCCTGAAACTGACCCGATGTCCCGAAGGGTATCCATGTGAAACAGATTGTATTGAAATCATATGGCCTTATTTTTTGAGATGACTTTTCAGGTATTTCATATAGAGTAATCCGGTATCCGGAGTATGGTGTTTACAACCCGGATTTACCAGGCTGAGGAATACCAGTAATGTTCCAAAAAGCAGTTTTTTATTCATGACTAGAGTATCGGTGTAAAATTAAGTAAATGCAATTGTATTGCAGTATCATAGATGTAAAGTATTTGATAGGTCTAAAGTTAAAAATCATTTATGCCTGCAGCTCCTGCAGTATTTCCAGTTCAAAACATGAGCGCCGGCTATCGTAAGGCCTCCCAAAGGAATCAGAATAGCTTCCAGCCCTTCCAGTAAATAATGTCCGGCTGCAATAAATGCGAAGCCCGTAATCAGTGTCAATACCGGTGCCATTTTCCGGTGGATGGGATAGGAGCGGATCAGGGAGTAAAAGCCCAGAAACAGGGAAATGCCGATCATGATAATCTCTACCCAGCTGTGGGCTAAAAAGCTCAGACCAAGTAAAGGCAGGCTGGTTATCAGAAATGGAAGAGCTGCACAATGTACCGCACAGGCTAATGATGCTGTTATCCCCAGCTGATCAAGATTTTTGGATTTAAGGATCGTTTTCATTTTTATTATTCACCGTTGTAATGCAATGATGTTGCAAATATAAAAGCAATTATGTTGCATTTGTAATTATAAATGAAATATATTTGCAACATAATTGCATTATGGAGACAAAACTATTACTGGTATTCCTGTTGTTATGTGCCGCAACCGCCCTTCATGGGCAAGATAAATCTGATACCCTGAAACTGAAAGAAGTAACCATCAGGGCCAAATTCCTGCCTGTTGGCAAGACCAGTATCTCATCCACACTGCATAAGCATGAACTGGAGCTCTCCCTGGGTTCTGCTCTTGGCGAGGTACTGAAAGCCATTGCCGGAGTCAATGTGCTGAAGACGGGAGCTACAATTTCGAAACCGGTGATCCATGGTCTTCACAGCAACCGGATTCTCATTCTGAACAACGGGATCAGACTGGAGGGACAGGCATGGGGTGCAGAGCATGCTCCTGAAATAGATCCTATGATCGCCGATCAGATCCATGTGATCAAAGGAGCAGAATCTGTGAGATATGGCGCAGAGGCGATCGGCGGGGTAGTCCTGCTGGCACCGCCTGATCTTCCTTCGCTGGCAGGAAAAAGTGGTTCGGTGCATACAACAGGGGCTTCAAACGGAAGGGCCATCAGCACCTCAGCGATGCTCAGCGGAGGGTTAAGGGTATTACCCGGATTTGGCTGGCGTGTTCAGGGTACTTATAAAAAGGCAGGCTATGTACGGACTGCTGATTATTACCTCGGAAATACAGGTCTGGGGGAGTTTAACTATTCCGCTGCCGCTGGTTACCGAACCAATAAATCAAACTATGAGGCTTATTACAGCCAGTTCAGTACTTCTTTGGGTGTTCTTTATAGTGCTCATGCCGGTACAGTGGAAGACATCGCAGCAAGAATCGCTGCCGGCAGACCAGCAGAAGACTATGGCTTTACGGCTCAGATCACTGCACCCAGGCAGCGCATCTTTCATCACTTGTTCAAGTTTAAGGTGCATTATGATCTTAATGATCAGGAATCACTGAACATGGTATATGCTTTTCAGCGCAACCACCGCAGGGAGTTTGATTTCAGAAGAGGGGACAGGGAGGCGCTCCCCATTACAGATCTTGTCCTGAACACGCATAGCTTCGATCTTGACCTGACCAGACAGTGTGACAGCAGTTTTAAAAGGACTTATGGTTTTAATGGCATCATCCAGGTCAACAATAATATTCCCGGCACACTGGCCAATACTTTTATTCCCAATTATGACAGTTTTACCGGGGGCTTGTTCCTGATCCAGAAATGGATTCAAAAGTCATGGGAACTGGAAGCCGGACTTCGCTATGATTTTAAGTTGTTTGACGCGGCAGGTTTCAGATATTTGTACAATTCTGCCGATACTTCGGGCGGAATTACTGAAGAATACTATGGGGGAGAAAGCCGCTTTCATAATGTAACGGGTTCAATAGGGCTGCGGTATAAAATATCAGAAAACTGGCAGCTTGCCGGCAATCTTGGTATGGCCTGGCGGGCCCCTACTGCGAGTGAACTGTTCAGTAACGGGCTTCACCATGGAGCGGGTCTCTATGAGATCGGGGATCCTGATCTGAAATCTGAGCAGGGCTATAAATGGATCAGTTCTCTGAAATACCTGTCAGGGCAGCTTACTGCAGAGCTTGATGTCTATGCCCAATACCTCAACAATTACATTTACACTCAACCGGGGCTAAGCTACAAGCAAACGGTTAGCGGGACTTATCCGGTCTTCAGGTATCAGCAAACCAATGCTTCTTTTGCCGGGGCAGACTTCAGTGCAGGCTACCGGTTTTTACCGGCACTTTCTTACAGGGTCAATGCATCAATTGTCAGGGCCAGAGACCTCAGTAACCGTAAATTTCTGCCTTATATTCCTTCAGATAGAATAGACCACAGCATCAGGCTGGATCTGAATTTTAAACCGCTGACAGCAACTTATTTTCAATTGGGCCATAGCTATGTATGCAGACAAACCCGCTATGAGCCGGAAAGTGATTATGCAGCTCCGCCTCCGGCTTACCAGCTCTTCAGCCTGATGGCAGGAACTACCTATTCGGTCGGTCATCAGCAATTGGGGATGAACCTCAGTGTCGATAACCTGTTCAACAGGAGCTATAAGGATTACATGAACCGCTACCGTTACTATGCGCATGACATGGGCAGGAACATCAGCTTCAGACTAGCTTATAAATTTTAAATTTTAATAATTATCAAAAACAAACAACATGAACAAATTACGTAATTACTCCCTGGCAATTTTAGTCGCTGTCATTGCCCTGACCTTCAACGCCTGTAAAAAAGATCCTGCACCTGAACTTCCTGAAGAAGAAATTGGCAAGGCCCAGCTGACCTTTGTAGAAGTGGAGCGTGAGGTACATGGTGATCATTTTCATTACAATCCGATAGTAGGAGCAGACTCCCTGACGATTGCTTTTGACGGCAGCGGACTACCCCCGGTTGGTACCCACATTCATCTTCATGAAGGAGCTACTTATAAATTAACTTTAAAAGCATTTGATTTTGCTGGAAGAGAGATCCAGCAGGAGTTTTTAGACAAACACGACATTCATCAGGTGTTTATCCTTGGTTCGCCTGATGGTATATTGACCTATGCCTACGCAGACCGTGATAAGGACAACAAGAAAATAAACGTAGGTGTAAAAGGTTATCTGACTGTTGATGAGCATACCGATAAAGGCTTTACTTTTCGTTATGTCCTGCGTCATTTAAATCCTGGTGTAAAAGCAAATATCACCGCTGAAAACTGGAATGATGCCAGTTTCGCCTCCAAATTTGCAGGTGCCAATGACCTCGATCTGAAATTTGACCTGCATCCTGTTCACGAAGACCATGACGAGCATTAAGTAGTTTTTTGTTTAGTGCTTTAGCAAAATTCTCACATTTCATTAGAGAAGATGCAAGAATCAGGTATATGTTTTTCAGGCTGCATTCCTTAGGCTCCTGAAAGGGAGCAAAGGACGCTATGCCTGAAAAACATATACCTGATTCTTGCCTGCAAAGCGCAGAACTGCAAAACGGAGCAAAACCGTAAAACAAAAAAGGAAACCAGAATGGTTTCCTTTTTTGTTTTTATCTCATTTTAAGCTTTAGTTCTCCATCTGGCTAATCAATCTAGCTTTTCCGTCCTGCTCTTTTCCATTCTGATTTTCAGCATTACTTTAGCTTTATTTTTCAATCCCTCTCTTTTTCAACCTGCTTTTTACTCCTGCTTTACTACAAAATTGGTTTCTCTGAAAAGGCCTAGGGGCATTGCGAAGCTGTGTCCCAGCCTTAGAAGAGAACACCTATTTTGAACGATACATTTCCGCTCTCAATGCCGCAACATCCGGACTGGTAATGTATTCATCGTAGGTCATCATCTTATCAATAGTACCTTTAGGGGTAAGTTCAATCACCCTTGTCGCTACCGATTCAGTCAATGCATGATCTCGTGAAGTAAACAAGGCAGTTCCCCTGAAATCCTTCATGCCATTGTTCAGTGCTGTGATCGACTCCAGATCCAGGTGATTCGTTGGCTCATCAAACAACAACAGATTCGCATGTCTCAGCATCATTTGTGAGAACATACAACGCATTTTTTCACCACCGGAAAGTACTTTTACATTCTTCAGTACCTCTTCTCCGGAGAAGAGCATACGTCCCAGGAAGCTTCTTACAAACTGTTCATCCTGATCTGTACCTGAATACTCGCGAAGCCAGTCTACCAGGTTCTCGTCTTTTCCTTCAAAATACTGAGAATTGTCATTCGGGATGTCTGCAATATTGATGGTTACACCAAATTTGAATTCACCTGTATAATTCTTTTCCCTGCCTGTCAATACATTATAAAAGGCAGTAGTTGCCAAACTGTTCTGGGAAAGCACGGCAATCTTATCGCCTTTATTGACCATGAAGCTGATGTTTTTGAACATCACTTCATCGTTGAGGGTACAGGACAGATTTTCTACCTGAAGGATCTGATCACCAGCCTCTCTGCCCAGGTTGTTGAATAAAATGGCAGGATATTTTCTGCTCGAGGCCTTGATCTCTGAGATGTCGATCTTATCTAAAGCTTTCTTACGTGAAGTTGCCTGTTTGGATTTCGAAGCATTGGCGCTAAAACGCTGGATAAACTCCTGAAGCTCCTTAACTTTGTCTTCCAGTTTCTTATTCTGATCACTGCGTTGTTTCAGTGCCAGCTGGCTCGACTCATACCAGAAGGTATAATTACCAGAGTAAATATTCATTTTGCTGAAATCAATATCTACGATATGCGTACATACCGCATCCAGAAAGTGCCTGTCGTGAGATACGACCAGAACAATGCTCTGATAGTCTGCCAGGAAGTTTTCCAGCCAGGCGATTGTGTCGATGTCCAGATCGTTGGTAGGCTCATCCAGTAAAAGGATATCCGGATTGCCAAATAAAGCCTGAGCCAGTAAGACACGAACTTTCTGGTTCCCATCCAGTTCTTTAAGCTGCTTGTAGTGGTGATCTTCCTTAATGCCAAGATTGCTCAGCATGGTCGCTGCATTGCTTTCCATGTTCCAGCCATCCATTTCAGCAAATCTGTTTTCCAGTTCACCCGCACGTTCACCGTCTTTATCTGTAAAATCTTCTTTCAGGTAAATGGCGTCCTTTTCCTTCATGATGTCATACAATTCCTTATGTCCCATCATTACGGTTTCAATCACCGGGAACTCATCAAACTCGTAGTGATTCTGCTTTAATACTGCCATCCGTTCGCCCGGAGTAAAAGCAACACTACCCGTGGTTTGGTTCACCTCGCCCGAAAGTATCTTCAAAAAAGTAGATTTACCCGCACCGTTTGCGCCAATCACACCATAGCAGTTGCCCTGGTTGAATTTTAGGTTTACATCTTCAAATAAAGTGCGCTTTCCGTAACGGAGTGATAAATTAGAAACTGAAATCATATTGCTGAAAAATAAGCCGCAAAGGTAATCATTATTTATAAAAATATTTTTTTACTATCTCTTCGATTAAGAACACTTTTTGATAAGTTTGAGTTTTAAAGAAATTAATTGGAGAAGGAAGAACTCATCGCAAGACTGGATGCACCCATGAAGTTTCAGATGGTAGCCAATTCTACAGCCATTATTGAAAGTCATGATCTGGACATCAATGACCTGCTCGGAATCAGCTTTCATAAGAAGAAAGAGATCGCCTTCAGAGCAGCATGGATGCTGGAATACATCATGATCAACCGCCCGGCACAGTTTAGCCCGTTTATACCAAAGCTGCTTGAACTGCTCCCTGCGCAGAAAAATCCCTCTGCCATGCGGCACTACACCAAGATCATCGCTTTGCTGACCGCCAGAAACGCTGATCCGGTTTATAAGGAATTGTCTAAAACCCTGGATTTCGATCCCGTTATCGAGGTTTTGTTTACCTGGCTGGTAGATACAGAAATGCTCGTAGCCACCAAAGTTCATTGCATGCAGTCACTCGCCAACCTCGTTCCGCGTTACGTTTGGATAAAAGATGACCTTTTGGAAACAATAGACTATTTGACGGACATAGAAACTATCGCTTTCTTTGCAAGAGCCAAACAGGTCAGACAACAACTTAAAAAATTCAAATGAAAACTGATATAGAGGTCATATCTCAAATCATTAAACGCAGACGCAGTATTTTTCCGGTAAGTTATACCGGACAGGAGGTGCCTGTGGAGGTGATCAAACAAATCCTGGAAAGTGCCAATTACGCACCAACACATAAATTAACCCAGCCATGGCGGTTTATTGTATTCAGAAATGAAGGTAAACTGAAGCTCGGGCAGGAGCTTGCCCGACTGTACAAGGAAGTAACCCCTGCACACCAGTTTCTGCAAAAGAAATACGACAGCATTGTAGAAAAGGCAGAACAGGCCAGCTGCATGATTACGCTCAACCTTAAATTGCATTCAGATAAAGTCCCTGAATGGGAGGAACTTGCGGCGCTGGCTTGTGCCGTTCAGAACATGGCACTTACCGCAGAAGCGCTAAATGTCGGTGCTTACTGGAGTTCTCCGGGTATGCTTGCAGAATTGAAGTATTATCTTAACTTAGATGAACAGGAAAAATGTTACGGCTTATTTTACATGGGATATCACAACGAACCAGAAAGAGCAGCCCAAAGACAGCCTGTTGAAGACAAGATTAAATGGGTAGAAGCCTAAATTTATGAACCAAATTAAAGAAACCTTATATCGGTTGTGCCTGGATTTTATTGAGCAAAGGATCCAGACCGCTGAAATTGCGCTTGCACAGTCAAGAGAAGCAAGTAATGATGATACCAAGAGCAGTGCGGGTGATAAGTATGAGACGAGCAGGGAAATGATGCAGCAGGACATCGACCGGAATAAACGACTGCTGATCGATGCACAGGATAACTTAAGGATTCTGCAGGCCATCGATACGCATGCTTCAGATTCTGAGGTGGTGAGACATGGCAGTGTAGTCTCAACCAATCATGGGGTGTTTTACCTGAGTGTAAGTGCAGGCCAGCTTATTGCAGACGGCAAATCCGTATTTGCTATATCTCCGGCGTCGCCGATAGGTAAGCTGCTTCTGGACAAGAAAAAGGGAGATACATTTGCTTTCAACAGCAACAGTTATAAAATTGAGGGTGTGGTTTAACTCTTCTGTCCAGCAACTCCAGGACAAATCAAAGGCAAATCCAGGTTTGCTCCAGAAAACAGGTGTCTTTTTCTAAACCTGCCCTGGAGCTGTCCTGAGGTTGCCCCGAAACTGGCAGCTTCAATGTCTCTTTAAAAAAATCATTTTCTTTCAGCGATCTGTATTCGTTTTACTATTTTTGTTTCAAATCACAGATATGAACAGAAAGAGCTGTCTTCCTCCTCCAAGACCTTAATAAGTAATCTACTTTATGCTACATTCTTTTGCAGGATTAATACCCTGTATTTTGACCGTGGCAAAATTCCGTTTATTTATTAATTTTTTAATCCCTGTCCTTTACGGACGGGAAGATAACTCTTTATGAAAAAATCATATCTGGTATTACACTTTGCTGTAATCCTCGCCGGCTTTACCGGTATATTCGGGAAGCTCATATCCCTCAATGAAGGTCTTTTAGTTTGGTACAGGCTGCTTTTCTCAGCTATTATTTTATGGCTGGTTTTAAAGCTCTACCGGATTTCAACAAATATCAGATTCAAAGAGAAATTTGATATCGCTAAAATCGGGATGTTCATTACCCTGCACTGGGTATTTTTCTATGCCAGTATTAAATATTCCAATATCTCGGTAGGGGTGGTTTGCTATTGTCTGACCAGTTTTTTTACGGCGGTGTTCGGGCCATTGATCAACCGGAGCAGATTTAATCTGAGGGAATTACTGTTAAGCGTAATTACGCTGTTCGGTATCGCCTTAATTTTCCATTTTGATTCGTCCTATCAATTGGGGATTGCTCTGGGTGTAATATCCTCTGCTTTTGCGGCACTTTATACCATTTACAATGAACGGATAGTCAGAAAATACGACAGCAGGCTCATCAATTACTATCAGATGAGTGGTGGTACAATAGGCCTGGGGATTTTACTTCCTGTATACCTTCATTTTTTCCCGGTCCAAAGTATAATTCCGGGCTTGAAGGATACAGGCTATCTGATCTTACTGGCCTCCTTTTGCACTGTTGGCCTTTATGTCTTATTTGCAGAATCTTTGAAGCGCATACCTGCTTTTACAGTGAATTTAAGCTTTAACCTTGAACCTGTGTATGCGATTGTACTGGCATTCCTGTTCTTTAATGAAGGTAAAGAACTGAATATTTCTTTCTATATCGGTTTGCTTTTTGTAATAACATCGGTACTGTTACAAACCCTGATCCCGGTCAGGAAATAGATAACCATCTTGCTTTATAATAACTATTTAAATATATTGAACCCATTATATTTTCATCTTAATTGATTCCATCCTGAATTTTATGAAAAAATTATATTGGATCTTGCTGTTAATTCTGCTGTTCGATGCTTGTAAACAAGAGCCTAAAAAAGTGCTTAAAAAAAAGGAATCGAAGGAGGCCTGGGACAAGACGATTCAGGGAAGCTTCAGTGAACAGGTTGCGCTGAAACTGGACAGCAGTAATCTGGACAGCTTTTTTGTACACTATCCACAGCTGGCAAATTATGCTGTGCAGGTAAAAGATTTTTATAGAGAAAGAAATTTCGCTTACGCCTGGTATGACAAGAGTCAGATTATTGAACAAGCAGGAAACCTGACCAACAGGGTATTGAATCTGGAAAACGATGGTGTTTATCGAAAAACACCCTATCAGCAAATCCTGGACTCTTTACTGCACGGTCAGCAAACCCAATCAAAATCACCGGGCACAGACCTCAATCTGGAAATGATGCTGACCGCTCAGTATTTTGCTTTTGCCAATATGGTTTATAATGGGGTTGATGCCTCAGTGAGCAAAGCAAGCGGATGGATGGTTCCCCGTAAAAAAACAGATTATAAGGCTTATCTCGACAGCTTGCTGAATCCTTTGGCTACAGGACCTGTGAAAGAGCCGGTTTATCGTCAATACGAATTGCTCAAGAAATTTTTAGAGAAATACCGTACAATTGAAAAATCGGGCCAATGGAAAGAGGTATTGACAACCAGACTTAAGATCGGGGACAGTTCGGCTGCTGTGAAATTGTTGAAAAAGCGCCTGTTTTTACTCGATGATTACCACGGCGATACCACAAAGCTTGGTTATGATGATGATTTAAAAGTCGCTGTTAAAAGTTTTCAGAACAGGCACGGATTGGGCATTACCGGCAAATTCGACGCCTCAACGATGAGCGCGTTGAATGTGCCTATAGAAAAACGAATCGTACAACTATTGATTAATATGGAACGCAGCCGCTGGGTACCGGTATCTATATCCGGCAGATATCTGGCCGTAAATATCCCTGAATTTAAGCTGCATGTGTACAATTCTGACAGCTTGCTTTGGAGTTGTAATGTGGTGGTCGGGCAGACTACGCACCCTACAACCATATTCTCGGGAGAAGTCAAGTATGTGGTGTTTAGCCCGTACTGGAACATACCACCGAGCATTGTAAAGAACGAAGTGCTGCCCGGCATAAAGCGAAATTCATCATATCTCCGTACTCACCGCATGGAGATCACCGGAAAGGAAGGCGGCTTGCCGGTTGTCAGACAGTTGCCGGGAGAGTCCAACTCCCTGGGACTGGTAAAGTTCTTATTCCCCAACAGCTACAGCATTTACCTGCATGATACACCGTCACGATCACTGTTCGGTGAATCTTCACGGGCCTTTAGTCATGGCTGTATCCGTGTGGGGGAACCTGCTAAACTTGCCAGCTTTTTGCTGAGAGATAGTGTCAAATGGAATGCGCAATCTATTAGCAAAGCTATGCACGCAGGAAAAGAACACACGGTTACCTTAAAAGATAAGGTTCCTGTTTTCATCGCCTATTTTACGGCGTTCGTAAACGGACAAGGGGAAGTGAATTTCAGGAAAGACATCTATAACCTGGATGACCGGCTGGCTGAATCACTGATCTCTGACAGCCCGGTCCTTACCCGGAACAAGACAGGTAAATCTTTATAGGACCTGACGGTCTTTGTTTTTGTGATTTCAGATAAAAAGTCTAACATTGCTAAACTAATTTCCTAACTTTAAGCGAGGGACAATTCATAAAAACGATGGCTGGTATCAGCACCTATAGCGATCAGGAATTAATTGCTTTTTTGAGGCAGGGTGATAGTGCTGCGTTTACTGCTATTTTTGAGCGGTATCAATCTCTTCTCTACATTTTTGCTTATAAAAGGATCAACGACAGGGAGGAAGCAAAGGACATGATCCATGAGCTTTTTGCTTCGATCTGGGAACGGCGGGAGTCTATACAGATCAGTGGAGATATATTGCCTTATCTGTATACGGCTTTGAAGAACAGGATTTTTGATCTTTATAAACATAAACAGGTAACACGCCGGTATCTGGAGAGCTTTCAGGAGTATTTGGATACAGCACAAAATGCTGCGGATTACAGAGTACGGCACAATGACCTCTCTGCATTAATAGAAAAAGAAATTGCCGCCCTGCCGGAGAAAATGCGCGTAGTATTTGAACTGAGCCGTAAGTCAAACCTGAGCCGTAAAGAGATTGCAGAAGTTTTGGGAATGTCTGAAGAGACCGTTAAAAGCAGGATGCACAGTGCGTTGAAAATACTGAAAGGAAGACTGGGGTCTCTGTTGGTGATTGTGTTCTTAATGAGCTAATTCGTTTTTGGAAGACTGGTTTCCGGTCAGTATGTTCTTTCCGGATTTATCTTAAACCATTGCAAAGAGAGGTGGGGCTTCATGAAAGAATGATCAAAGCAGGGCAAGAAATAAAACTATCGTATAAAAAATTATTCCGCTAAGTAACAGGTATTTTTTGGGTCGTAAGATCCCCGTTGTCAATACAATTATCGCAATACCTGTTAGAATGGTTGAGTAACCATAATTGCCTTGTGCCAAGAGGTAAATGAGCTGAACAAGCGCCATATTCCCTGCCAGTAGAGCAGTCGGAATAAGCCAGTGCTGGAGGAGTGCAAATGCTTTCTTATTCATATACCTGAATCCTGGATTTCTTTTTTTTGATGACGGAATTGACAATGGCATAGATGATCCATGTGATCAGGGACCCATTTACAATAACTGCTGCAACCGTTGCGGCCTGGCGATATCCGATGAACATACTGATGATAGCAATGATCACCAGGATCAGCAGGATCAGTACGGAATACAGGAATGTGGTCTTCAGCGGGTTCATTTTTCTTTGCGCTTTCTTCTCTGTTCGGTATAAATAAACCACAAAGCCACTGATGGATAGAAAGGCACTGGTGAGGCCAAGAACGGCATACAGAATCTTTAAACCAAGACCACCGAAATCACCAAAATGCAGTGCTTCCTGAACCGCGTAAAGTTTATCCGTGAAAGAAGCTTTTCTTACGTCAAATTTATACAAGGGTTTGTAGCTGGTTTTGGAAAGCACCAGGGCATTGATATTCCTTTCATAGATCTGACCATCGATGCTTCCATGTACTTCAATACTGGCAGAACCGTCTTCGGAAGCACGCATATAGCCCGGTTTAAGATCGGGAAACTCCTGTTTGACTACGCGGAAGACCTCCTGCCAATGGACCGTAGTACTTGCATCTTCTTTTTTGTCCATGATCACCTTTGCTTCAAAATCACCAGGTGATTTGACATCAAACCACTGCATGAGTTTAGGCAGCAGGCCAAGCCACGCACCCGTACAGGCTATCACAAAATTGAAAGCCAGTGCGCTTATGCCTAGTATTTTGTGCCAGTCGGCCATTAATATCCTTATATTCTTTTTGCGGATCTTCGGATAGGGCTGCTTTTTCATGAAGTTGCCGTAGATCATAAAACCAGTAATGGTCACTACGATAAAGGCTACTCCGGCCAACCCTACCAGCTGACGACCCCAGAAGCCCTCGTACAGGCGTACATGCATTTGCCTCAGGTAATTTGCCAGCGAATTTTGCCGGTCTCTGCTGCCCAGGACCTTGTCCAGTACCGGGTCAACAAAGAAATAATGAAATTTATTGGAGGCCTTGTCTTTGCCTTTTATCATGAAACTGAACGTAGCCACCTGTCCCGGTTTCTCCGGCATATCGATTAGCAACCCGCTCATTTTAGGGTATTGCTTTTTGACCTGTGCCAGTGCGCTGTCTATTTCAGGAAGCGCAGGCCCGGAGGGTATAGCAGATGAAACCGAATAGTAGTTTTTCTGGATCAGGGAGTCTATTTCCGGAATGAATACCGCTACCGCGCCGGTAAAGCAAAGTATACCGATCACAATGCCCGCATACAGGCCAGCCCAGTGGTGGATGCGCCAGAGCAAGTTCTGATTCTTTTTATCCGTATTAACCGGTTTCATCTGCATTTAAAATCTAAAAAGTATAGCCTATACCAACTAGGAAGTTTCTTGGCGCACCCGGATAAAGACGGTTGTAGTCGTATCCGCCAACCCAGTGTGTTTTGTTGAACACATTATTAAGGTTTGCCGAGATCTTAAATTTATCTATGCTGTAATAAAGTGCAGCGCTGATCAGTGTATATTCAGGAAGCTCCAATGCGGCATTTAAGGTATTTCTTTTGCCGGTATAGTTTACACCTGCGCCAACGCCCAGTCCTTTCAGATCAGGATTGATAAAGGTATATTTTCCCCACAGACCGCCTTGTGCCTTTGGTGCATTGGCGTTGAGCAATCCTATCTCTTCCGGTTTATTACTTTTTGAAATTGCGGCTCTGCTGATGGCAAAGTTGGCCGTCAGACTAAAATTGGGCATAATTGCTCCATTGACATCCAGCTCTATTCCTCTTGAGCGTTGCTGACCAACCTGACGCAGCAGATCGGGTCTTGCCGGATCATCATTGGTTTTGATCAGTGTATTGTTCTGCTCTATGCGATAAAATGAAATGTTTGCGGAAAGCCTTTTTTCGAAGAACTCAGTCTTGGCACCAACTTCAAACATTTTACTGGTAAGGGGATCAAAAGGACCTCCGTAAATTTCCGGCGCGCCAACGTTGGCGGCAGGCTGCGGCTGATAACCTTCGGCGTAGGTCCCGTATAGACTTACCTGTTCAATTGGCGTATAGACCAGACCCAGTCTTGGGATCAGGGCTTTTTGCTCTACCTTTTTCTCATCGGTTTTTTTGTAGCGGTTGATGTCGGTATAGTACTCTTGTCTTAAGGCCAGTAATGCCTGGAATTTGCCCCAGGAAATCTGGTCCTGGATGTAAACCCCATGTACATAGTATTTGGCCGGATCATTCTGCGTAGAGGTGTTGATATATCCCGATATTTCGGAGATGGAATAGTCAGGATTTACCAGGTCGAAGTGAGGTACGTTCGGTACCGGGTTTCCGTTTTTATCATAAACAAAAGCTACATAAGGAATGGCCGGAGGTGGTTTGGTAGGGTCCGGAGGAAGGGCGAAATTGGCCGCTGTTCCGTCTACTCTTCTGTAACCGGTAGCGTTATAGTTGGAGTTTCCAATCGGCGATTCGTTTTGGATATAATCATATCCGGTTACTATTTTATGGGTTAACGGACCGGTTTTCAGGTCCGAAACAAAGTAAAGCGTAATGTTGTCGCTGTAGTTTTTTCCTTGTCTGCGGATGGTCTGCATTTCCATTTTAGTTGGAATAGGTTTGTTGGCCCCGTCTACCGCATAACGGTTGGAAGTGCGGTGTTCGAGCAGATCCTCATCATACATGAACTTCATATAAGAAGCGTTGAAAGTCACAGCTTTAGTGATCTTTCTCTGCAATGAGGTGGTCACATAGAGGTTTAACTCGTTTTCATAATCGTTCTTTTTGCCAAGTGCAAAGGAAACCAGGAGTAGAGTTCAGATTGGTTCCCGCCGTCGCGCCAAATATGGGTTGCCCGCGGTCCAGTTTGCTGTTTGTTTTAGAATATACAAAGTCGAAGTTGACCTGTGTTTTGTCATCGGGAATGAAAGAGATGGATGGCGCAATCACCATGTCCTGCCCGCCCTGTAATACCCGAAATGATTCTGCATTCTGATAGGCCAGATTCAAGCGATAAAGCAGGGTCTTTGTGTCGTTCATCGGGCCTGTGAAGTCGGCGCTGATCCTGTTGGTATTGTAACTTCCGGTTGCAAAATTGATCGACTTTCTCGCTTCGTCCAATGGTTTTTTGGTGACCGTGTTTACGGTGCCTCCCGGATCTGTATTGGCAAAAAGAGCCGAAGCCGGACCTTTGATCACCTCGATACGTTCCACATTGGGCAGCAGGGGCTGGCTCCAGCTGCTTGTAGGTGTTCTTAATCCGTTGATGAGTGCATTTCCTGATCTGAATCCTCTTAGAGAGATGTCGTTGTTATAGTAGGAAAAATGGGTTGCGCCGCTGATGTTTTTAATCACGTCACTGGCTTTGAAGGCTTGCTGATCGTCGATAACTTCTTTGGTCACATAACTGATGGCCTGGGGAACAAACTTCAACGGGGTTTCCGTCTTGGTGCCCGAAAAGGATTTTGTATTTTTGTAAGCTTGTTCCTTTCTTCCGGTAATCTCCACACCCTGCAATTCGTTGTCTTTGTCTTCCAGGGCAATGGTAAGCTGGGTTTTTCCTTTTTCAAGATTAAACCTAGTGTTCCTGGTTTCGTAGCCGATATAGGATGTTGTAAAATTATAGACTCCGGCATCAAGGTCCGGGAATGAAAAATTTCCGTTCTGATCGGTGATCTGAATGATGCTCTTTTCTAATAGCTTCACGGTAGCACCCGGAACGGGTCTATTGGATTTGTCTGTTATCTTGCCGTTAATGCTCAGTTGGGCTGATGCCGTTTGGGCAAAGAGGCAAAAAAAAATAATGGAGAGCGTGGTGTAAAGTATCTTCATACAGCACTTATTTAGATTAATTAAAAATAATGGCAAATATAGAAAGACTTTTTAAAGTTACAATAGGGCTTATTATCGAATCTTTGAAACGGGCATTAAGAGTGAGGAAAGAAATAGCGGTTTTGTTTTTGTTGCGGGATATGATTATATTTGAGTTATGATAGCTATTGAATTATCACTTAGACAATTGATGGATGCTGTTAGACAACTATCTCCATCTGAGAAACTTGAATTAAATGAAATGATCTGGAAGGATGATGTTGCCATTCCTTTGGAACATCAAACATTGGTAAGTGAAAGAATTAAGAAATCAAAAAGTAATCCTGAATTGATTCAGGATTGGGAGGCCGCATCAAAGAAGCTTAGGGCTTAATGCAGGAATATAAGATCAAAATTCAATAATACTTTTTACGCAACCAGAAGGCAAGGTTAACCAGTGCGATCAGAGCCGGTACTTCAACCAGCGGTCCGATGACGCCGACGAATGCCTGGCCGGAGTTGATTCCGAAAACACCAATAGCAACTGCGATTGCCAGTTCAAAGTTATTGCCGGCAGCTGTAAAAGCAATTGAGGTGCTTTGGGAGTAGTCGGCGCCCATTTTTTTGCCGGCAAAGAAGCTGATAACAAACATTAGTACGAAATAAATAATCAGTGGTACCGCAATACGTACTACATCCATCGGGATCTGCACGATCAATTCACCTTTTAGGCTGAACATAACTATGATAGTAAAGAGTAAAGCAATTAGCGTGACCGGAGAGATCAAGGAGATGAACTTTTGCTGATACCAGTCTTCGCCTTTAGCCTTGATGAGCACGTACCTGCTGATCACACCTGCGGCAAAAGGAATGCCCAGATAGATACCTACACTTTTGGCAATCTCCCCAATGGTGATGTTCACATTTAAACCTTTGATACCAAACAGTGGCGGGAGAATGGTGATGAATACGTATGCGTAAACGCTATAAAGCAATACCTGGAAGATGCTGTTCAATGCAATAAGCCCGGCGGCGTATTCCCTGTTACCTTCGGCCAGCTCATTCCATACCACTACCATTGCGATACAGCGGGCCAGGCCAATCAGGATCAGCCCGATCATATATTCGGGGTAATTGTGCAGAAAAGTAACAGCCAGTATAAACATCAGTACCGGGCCAATTACCCAGTTCAGCAAAAGGGAAGTACCCAGTACCTTTGTATTACGGAAGACTTCACCCATCTTTTCATAACGGACTTTGGCAAGCGGCGGGTACATCATCAGTATCAGGCCAATAGCAAGCGGCACATTAGTAGTACCGCTTGAAAATGAGTTAATGAACTCTGCTGAGGAAGGTATAAAGTAACCAATGCTGACGCCGGCAGCCATCGCCAGGAATATCCATAGTGTGAGATAGCGATCTAAGAAGCTTAATTTTTTTCTTTCCGCTGCCGGAGCGCAGTGATTCGGTGTCATGTTAGTTGAGGTTTTCGTTTACAAAGTTTTGGGCATATGTTCTGATCAGTTCCCGGACTTCCCTGAACTGCTCCATTACCTCTTCATCGGTTCCCTTAGCTTTTGCCGGATCAGGAAAGTTATAGTGCAGCTTAACGGCATTGGTTGGAAAATAAGGGCAGCTTTCCTTTGCATTGTCACAAACAGTGATCACAAAGTCAAAGTCGATTCCTGTGTATTCGTTGACGTTGTTGGAAGTATGGCCGGATATGTCTATACCGTCCCTTTTCATGATTTCGACGGCCTTTGGATTTACGCCATGCGTTTCGATCCCTGCGCTGTAGATCTCAGCGGCATCACCTGCGAAATGCCTCAAATATCCTTCTGCAATCTGACTGCGGCAACTGTTGCCGGTACATAATACGAGTACTTTTTTCATTTTTATAGTTAAAGTTTGGTGTTTTAGCTTTAGCAACAGCCTGAGCCTGGTTCACAAATTTGTCCTTCACCCGCCAGATTTACCATTTGTAATTTTGGTTTTTCTGTTTTCACTGCTGGTGCGCAACATTCTTGACCTGAATCGGTTGTTCCGCAACTTCCTTCCCGTCCGATAGCTTTGCATTGCGTGAAATCAGGGATCAGGTTAACAATTAAGTGATCTCCTTCGATGATGAATTCACCAGGGTACATTTGACGTGTATCAAACTGGGAGTTCCCAAATTCTATTTTAACTGTTCCCAGGGGGTTAAGCGGCAATGATTTTTCGACGATTTTCACAATAGACAAGGCTTTGCTAACCTGCATTGCTCTTTCGCTGTCTTGTACTGATGGTTCCCAAAGCTGTACAATGACTTCCGTCCAGGTATTCATTTTGCCTCCACAATCTACCGATACGATCGGCGCCTGCTTGATTTCGGTGATGTGATAAGATGCATCTACCCATTTACCTTCCGCATATTGGAATTGCAGGATTAGGTCTGGATGTTGTTCTAATGTGGCTTTAAATGTTTGCCAGTTGGTTAGTTCTGTAGTTATCATAATATTGCAATTTAACGATTGATATAGGTAAAAAAAGGTCAGCAGCAGGTGGTTTCACCTTTGTACGATCCTAAAAAGGCACCAAGCTGATCTTCCAATAATTTCCAGGTTTTAGGATTAATACAGTAGCAAACACTTACACCTTCAATGGTGCCTTGTATAATTCCGGCTGTTTTGAGTTCTTTTAAATGTTGTGAAATGGTTGCTTGCGCCAGACCAAGTTCACCTACCAGATCCCCGCAGATGCAGGTATTGGATATAATGATCCTTTGCAGGATGGCGATACGTGCAGGATGTGCTATTGCTTTCAACAAAGTTGAAAGCTGGTTCTGCTCGTCGGTGAATATTTCTGATTTGGTAAGTCCCATAATTTTATATCGCAATATTACGATTGTTGTTTTATAATTGCAAATATTATCTGAGGGATTTTAATAGAATAGCTTTTTTTCTTTTAACAGCACGCTTATATGTTAGTGCTGAATTTTAATTAACCTTTACAAGCAAACTTATTACTTATTAAAATGACTGAAATAACAGATCAAACCGGGTATAACGAACTTGTTGGGTATATCTCCAGCACATACAATCAAGGACGGCAAAAAGCCGTCCAGGCTATAAATGCCAATTTATTGAAAGATTATAAGCCTTCTTCATGGAAAGGGGTTTAGTCGAAATAATTTGATATATATGAGGCTTTTATATACCGAGTATTCAATAGGTGAGAAGCCTTCTCCCTTATTGAACTGCCAGACAAAGAAGAACTCAGAGCAGTGATTGAAGAACAGCTAAATGATGTCACTTTGTATAGTTTGATGGGACCGTTTTTATAGAGTTTGTAGGTACCGTTATAATTCTTTAATTTTGCACAATGTTATTGTTGAAGCACAACACAATGTTATTGTTTTGGCACGACATAATGTTATTGCTAAAACGCAATTCAATATTAATGTTATAATATTAAAAATATGCCAACACCAGCAGAAAAACTTGCGCAAGCACTTGAAGTATTGCATGAATTACAGGAGAAAGGCATCGTAGCGGTGAATGTATCGAAGCTTGCTGGTAGAAGTACCCGGGAGCGTTTAGTAAGAAATGGATTTCTTACAGAAGTATCTAAAGGATGGTATATACCCACAATGCCAGATCAGAAAACGGGTGATACATCTGCATGGTATATGTCTTACTGGGAGTTTTGCGCGGGATACCTGGAATCTAATTTTGGTAAATCATGGTGTATTTCGGCGGACGAATCATTGCTTCGACATACTGGAAACTGGACGGTTCCATCACAATTAGTTGTTAAGTCACCCGAAGCAAATAATTCTGTTTTACCGCTTCCTCACTGTACCTCATTGTTTAAATTAAAAGCTGATCTTCCTTCAAATGATATGATTGTAGAAAAGCGGGGTGTAAAAATGTATAATCTGCCCGCTTCTTTAGTTTTTTGTTCATTAACCTTATTTAAGCATAATTCTATTGATGTAAGAACAGCGCTGTTGATGATAAGAGATGCGTCCGAAGTTTTAGCAATTATGTTGGAAAATGGCAACACAACGATTGCAGGAAGATTAGCCGGAGCGTTTAGAAATGTAGGAAAAACCAGAATAGCAGATGATATTGTCAGGACCATGAGAGCTGCCCAATATGACGTTAGAGAGATTGATCCATTTGAAAACACGATGGCTATCAATATTGAAAGAGAACGTTCACCTTATGTTATCCGAATAAAGATGATGTGGCAGGAAATGAGAGAAATTATTATTCCGTTATTTCCTGAGAAACAGATCATCACTACAGATCATAACAAGTATCTTTCAGAAGTTGAAGAATTATATATTACTGATGCTTATCATTCTTTATCAATAGAACGGTACAGAGTCACTCCCGAGCTCATTAAACGTGTAAGAACCGGACAATGGGATAAAGATGGAAATAAAGAAGACAAGCAACAAAGGGATGCGATGGCTGCAAGGGGATATTGGCTTTCCTTTCAGGAAGTGAAAAAGAGCATCAAACGTATATTGGAAGGCAAAAACGCGGGGACTGTGGCAGATGAAGATCATGGCGTATGGTATGAAGGCTTATTTGCTCCTAGTGTTGAAGCCGGCTTGTTAAAACCAGCAGACCTGGCGGGATATAGAAATCACCAGGTATATATTGGCGGGTCTAAACACGTTCCGCTTGGTGTTGAAGCCATGCGTGATGCTATGCCTGTATTTTTTGAATTGCTTGCAAATGAGAAAGAAGCATCGGTAAGGGCGGTTATGAGTCATTTCGTATTTGTATTTATTCACCCCTATATGGACGGGAATGGAAGAATTGGCAGATTTTTGATGAATGTGATGCTTGCTTCCGGCGGTTATCCATGGACTGTAATTCCAGTAGAGATGCGAACGGAATATATGAACGCTCTTGAACAGGCAAGTGTGGCACAAGATATATCAGCGCTGACCAGGTTCATAGCTCATCTGGTGAACCAAGGCTTGAAAGGTAGACCTCTAGCTCATCTCCCAAAATAAAGTACCGCCAAACTTTATAAAAACCGTCCCGTTAAACTCTATACAATCACAAATGACACTACAGATAAAAGAGCTTAAATTTTTTTGACCCTTGCGCCGGAGCTGGTCGTTATGTATGTAAATAGCGCAGTAGACTATGCAAAGGATGAATGCAGAAGACTTATTCGTAAAGTACCAGGCTGGGAGATGCAGCCCTGAAGAACAGGCTGTGGTAGAAAACTGGCTGACCTTTGGTGAGGTGACGGAACTCGATCTTTCTGAGGCTGAGCTCGAGCAGGACCTGAATGAACTGAGTGCAAGAATAGCGGGTATTCCTGTGAAACACAGGGTAATGTGGCCCCGCATTGCCGGGGTTGCTGCTGCGGCAGTGGCCATGATTGTTTTGGGAGTCTGGTTTTTTGGCGGTGGGTTGCAGAGGCAAGATGGAGTCGGGAACAGAACGGGTTTGGACGAGTTGGCGGCAAATGATATAGCGCCCGGCAGAAACGGGGCGACGATTACGCTGGGGAACGGGAAAGTAATTGAATTGAGTGCTCAGAAAACGGGGGTTGTGGTGGGAGATGCTGTGCGGTATTCTGATGGCAGTGCCGTTGGAGCAACTGCTCTTACTTCATCTGATCAGATGGCGGCAGGTGGAAAAGCGCAGGACCTGACTGCGAGTACAGGCAGGGGGCAAACCTATCAGTTTGTCCTGGCGGATGGAACAAAGGTATGGCTGAATGCCGATTCAAAGATTAGTTTCCCGAATCAGTTTAATGGAGTGGAACGAAAAATATTGCTAGACGGAGAAGGGTATTTTGAAGTGGCTAAAGATAAAGCCCATCCTTTTATCGTAGAGAGCAAAGGGCAGCGGGTAGCGGTTCTGGGTACGCATTTCAATATCAATTCTTATGCTGATGAAGCTGCGGTAAAGACCACACTGGTGGAGGGTTCGGTGAGTGTGTCTTTGCTGGATGGCAGGAAGCAAAGTCAAATCTTAAAGCCGGGGCAGCAGTCTGTATTGCTTGCTGACAGAATCAGGGTGCAGGACATAGATGCGCCCGATATGGTGGCCTGGAAGGATGGGGTTTTCATTTTTAATGATGAATCCCTGCAGGAAGTGATGCGCAAGATTGCACGCTGGTATAATGTGGAAGTGGTGTATGAGGGGGTAAACCTCGACAAAAGATTTGGGGGCAGTGTATCCAGGTATGACAACGTCTCGAAGGTGTTAAAAAAGCTTGAACAAACAGGGGGTATACATTTTAAAATCGAAGGGAGGAGAATAACGGCTATGCGATAACTTACCAGACAAACGGAAACATCAGTATATTTTGACGAACCATCCTTGCGGAAAAGCAAGAACCGGAAGTGCTTGTAACACTCCCGGTTGAATGTTCTGATCGATCAACCCCTAAACGGAATTAATTTATTGTATATAAGTGCGGCTGCCTGCAATTTTCGACGATCAAAGGCAATCGCAATACGACCAAACGACTAAAGTTATGAAATTTATTCATCTAATTAGATGCAATATTCCATATGTCGCATCTAAGCAAACGGTGCGGATTATGAAATTAATTGTTGTCATTATGACGAGCTTTCTGGTGCAGGTGAGTGCATCTACGTTTGCGCAGTTTGTAACGCTCAAACAAAATAATATCACCTTAAAAAAGGTTTTTTCGGAGATCAGGAAACAGACGGGCTATACGGTTTTGTATGATCCTGATGCTGTTGAAAAAGCCGGGACAATTGATCTGGATTTGGTGCACACTCCATTGAGGGAAGCACTGGAAAAGTTGCTAAAGGGACAAAATCTGGAGTTTTCAATTGAGGACAAAGCCATTGTGATTAAGCATCGTGCAGCGCCTTCCTTTCTGGATAGAGTGGTGGATGCTTTTACACCTCCTGTTGATGTGCGGGGCGTTGTGGTGGATGAGAAAGGGATGCCGTTGGCCGGTGCCAATGTAAAGGTAAGGGGTTTTAAACAAGCCGCGGTGACGGATAATGAGGGCAGGTTTTATTTGCCGGGGGTGGATGATCAAGCGGTGTTGATTGTGAGTTTTGTTGGATATAAGGATGTGGAGGTTGGTGTGAAGGCTTCTTTATCAGTTGCTTTGGAGCTGAAAGCTGCTGAGTTGAATGAAGTGGTGGTGGCTTATGGTAAGATCACCCAACGAGCCTTGACTGGTGCTGTTACTGTGGTGAAAGGTGAGCAGATACAAAGTTTGCCGAACCGGAGTTTTGATAAGAGTTTGCAGGGATTGGTGCCGGGGTTGTTGGTAACCAGTGGAAGTGGGCAGCCAGGAAGTCCTCCAGGTAATTTTTTATTAAGAGGAATTGCTACTGGAGGACAACCAACAAATGGAGAGACTTTCCGAAACCCCTTAATTGTAATTGATGGTATTCCCGTTTCACAGGAGCCTGCCGCTTCCATTTCAGGAGGGGTTCCCAGAGTAACAAATCCATTGTCACAGATTAATCCTTCAGATATTGAGTCTATTTCAGTACTTAAGGATGCTGCCGCAATAGCATTATATGGAGCGAAAGCAAGTAACGGGGTAATATTAGTAACAACTAAAAAAGGTAAAGCTGGGAACACCATTTTTAGCTTCCGTAATCAGATTGATATTGCCTCAACCTTGGATGGTAAGATAAAGATGTTAAATCAACAGCAATATCTGGAATTGCTTTATGAAGCACACCGGAATTCTAACCCCACATTTTGGACAGATGCAAGAATTGATTCTTCACTAAAGACAAAATTCCCAACAAGACCAGATGGTAGTTTTTATCCTCAATCTGACTGGAGCAGCGCCCTATTTCATAAAGCAGCATTAACAATGAGCAATGAATTGTCAATATCAGGTGGAAATGATAAGTCAAACTTTTACCTGAATTTGCAGTATACTAAGCAAGATGGAGCGGCAAAGAGCACCGGTTTCGATCAGAAATCTTTTCGTTTTAACTATGAAAATAATGTAAGATCATGGTTCAAGATTGGTTCTAGTTCGATGTTATCTTACAATATTCAAAAATTCGCAAATGAGGCTTCTGGGAGTTTTTTAACCGCTTTTGGGATCTCACCGCTAAATCCGATAAGGGATATCGAAGGCGACTTTATTTATAAATACGCATGGGGTGTTGGAGGCAGTAGCTCGGTTCCTGCAAGAGCTAATCCGGTTGCGCAATCTGAATTAAATGTCAACAACAGTACCGCTTATCGGGCTATGACTTCATTATTTGGAACAATTGATTTTTCAAAAAATATAAATTTGCGCTCTACATTCGGGTTTGACTTTATGCTAAATGAGGTAAAATCAAAAGAGCATCCTTTAGTAAGTTTTGGTGGAGGAGCAATTGTGGAACAACCCTTTCGCACTGCTGCGGTAATTAATTCTAATATTCTTCAATTCAGCAAAAACTTTAATAATCAGCATTCTGTAAGTATACTGATGGGTCAGGAAGCGCAGATTCAGACTGAGAAGTATACTTCAATAAATAGAGCAGGTTTTGCAGATAATCCAGATCAAAATGAATTGCTATCAGGTACAATAATATCCGCCACTGGCAACAGCTCCAAACGAACATTGCTGTCTTATTTTAGTCAAGCCAATTATGGTTTTCGTGAAAAGTACTACTTCTCCGGAAGTATTCGTACAGATGGCTCTTCAAATTTCGGTATCAACAACCGGTTTGGCACCTATTGGTCAGTTAGTGGTGCATGGGTAGTGTCTGGAGAAGAATTTATGAAAAAAACTAATACCTGGTTAAACTTTCTGAAGATTCGTGGTAGCATGGGGCCAGCAGGTAATTCTGCGGCGATTGCCGATATATTACGTTTTGATGAACTTCAGAGGGTTGACTTTCTTAATGGTATCGCAGTATTCCCAACACCAGATTTTCCTGGAAATCCTTCTATTAAATGGGAACAAACTTTTGTATGGGATGCAGGGGTCGAATTACATTTACTAAAAGATCGTGTTTCACTGACAGCAGATTTGTATAACAGAAAGACAAAAAATTTGATTTCATATAATATTCCTGCTCCTTGGGCAACAGGATCTGGGACCTTTACTGGTAATATAGGCGATATTAAAAATCAAGGTATTGAATTAGCCTTTTCAGCCTCAATTATTCGTCAAAAAAATATCAAATGGAATGTCTCCGTGAACTGGAGCAAAAATCGAAATAGATTAACCCGGTCCGCCCTGCCTGAAATTTTTGTAACAAACACAGTTAATAACCTAATAAACAAAGTTGGATATGAATACAATTCATTTTACTTAAGGAAATGGGCTGGAGTAAATCCTGCCAATGGTCGGCCTATGTGGATAGACTCTTTGGGAAAACCTAATGAGAATTTTAGAGCTGCTAAACCAGAAGTGGTTGGTAAAGCACAACCAGACGGCTTTGGAGGAGTGAATACATCTTTTGGTTATAAAGGTGTTGAACTGTCAATAGGCATGTATTACCAATATGGCTCACAGATTTATTTTACATCACAATTGCAAAATGATGGTAGTAGACTAATAACAGACCCCTATCTTAATCAAAGTACAAACGCTTTGGATCGTTGGCGAAAGCCTGGAGATATAGCCACTAACCCACGCAGACTTTTAAATGGTACAGCAGGTACGGAAGTGGATTTTGGTTCTTATTATTCAACTCGTTATTTATATGATGGAGATTTTATCCGATTAGGTAATGTGCAATTGGCCTATAGTTTACCCGAAGATCTACTCAAGACATTGTACATTAACTCAGCTAGGATATTTATTCAAGGACATAACCTAGCGACCTGGACAAGGTACTCTGGACAGGATCCTGAGAACATCGGTCCATCAGGATTTGGCAGCATTATATACCCGCAAAGTAGATCTTATTCTCTCGGTCTTAATGTGAATTTTTAATAAAACAATCATGAAACAATCAAAATATTTTTTCCTAGGAATGCTGGTGGTAATGACTTCTTGCCAGAAGAATTTTTTAGATGTTAAAGACAATAGCTTTTTAAATCGTCAAACTTATGTGAAAGACCTGAGTTCCATGCAAGACTTCATGAACGGGATTTATCTAATGACTGCAGAAGGGCATGAAAGTAGTTCTCTACTTATATATTCTGAACTGGCTTCAGACAACCTGAAGCCCTCTTCAGAGTACAGTTCCTTAATGATGCAATACAATTGGCAACAAACGGCTGGAACAACATTGCAGGAGTCTGTCAATTCTATGAATAGTGATTGGAAGCTACTTTATCGAATAATTAGGGCCTGTAATTTTGTGATAGAGGATGTTGATAAATACTCAGCTGCCAATTCTGAAAAAGCAAATAATATGAAAGGACAGGCTTACGCAATACGGGCTTTGGTGCATTTCAGACTTGTGAATGTTTTCGCGCAAACTTATGTCTTTAGCTCAGATGCCTCCCATCCTGGCGTTCCGTACATCACAACATCTGATATCACTCAACCATATACCCGACAAGTGGTCGCCGAAGTTTATAATGAGCTAATTAACGATCTCAAAAATGCAATCACATTAATGCCAGCTAATGTTTCAGATTGTAGACACATGAACGTCATGGCAGCAAAAGCTTTACTAGCAAAGGTGTATCTATATAAAGCCGATTTTGCTAATGCCAAATTACTAGCCTTAGAAATTGTTGAAAAGGTACCTTTGCTTACTATTAGTTCGGGGTATCCAAATGATCTTTTTAAGAATAAAACACCCAATCAAACAGAGGTATTATTTCAGGCAACCCCGCTCAATGGAGGTTTTTTGGGCGGTCTAAGAGGGGAGTATTCTGAACATTTTGCTACTAAAGATATTGGTGATATCTTACAAGAAAGAGGAACTGATATAAGAAGAATGTGGGTTAAGGATACGCTTGGGACTCAACTAAAGGTCATCAAATTCCCTTCTGGAGTTGCTGGCGGGCTCGTTACCTATTCACCAGATTATGATTATTACTCACCAATACTTCGTGTTTCTGAGGTCTACCTAATTGGAGCCGAAGCGGCTGCGAAGACCGGAGATGAAAATACTGCGCGAACGTATTTGAACGCGATTCGAAAAAGAGCTGACCCAACAGTAGCTGATGTAACTGCCTCTGGGCAGGTACTTATCGATCTAATCTATAAGGAAACTAGAAAAGAAATGTGTTTTGAAGGTTCAAGGATGTTTGATCTACAGAGATGGAAGCTAGGTATACATCGTAGTGACATTTTTCCGGGTTACCAAACGGATTTACCTTATTCGAATGAAAAAGGAATTTCTCCTATTCCCGGACCGGATGTCAATTTAATGGGTTTGAAACAAAATGTTGGCTATTAAGTTTGCTGTCGCACAATTTAAAGTTCTAATAGAAATTATAGAAAAATAAAAATGAAAACAATTTTCTACTTATGCGCATTCTTATCGTGCGTTCAATATACTTATGCCCAAAGGGGTCCTAATTCAAAGGATAGAATAATTATTAGTGTAAAAACTGATCCGGCGCCCCATTATGTAAAAGGCGCAGTAGGGTTATACATTATACCATCGGGAAGTAATGGATTCCAATACCCGTCACCTAGGGACCAAAGTTTGCAGCAATTTTTGAAAGATGGTAGTGCAAAATTTGAAGTATCTGTAGATGAGGCAAAATATGTTAGTTGTAGCGTTTATCCTTATTCTTCCTCCTTTTGGCTGGTAGAGCCCGGTGATAATATCCAAATCAATTGTAGGGGCATGGTGATAACATATACGGGTAAAGGCAGCGAAAAATTTATTCTGATGGATACAATAACAAGACTGGATTATGATCTTAAAAAAACTAAGGAGTACAAGGCGTTGTCTGATCCTAAACGTGGATCAACGTCTTCTCTTGCAGATTACCTAGCCTGGAATAGTTTTTTAAATAAGAAAAGTAAGCTGGTGCTGGCGTTAATAGAAGCCCATAAGCAAAAGCTAACAGATTTTGCTTATATAAGAATTAAAGCCAATGCGTTAAAATCAATTGAAAAGGTAAGAGTCAATAGGTTTAACGGCCTAAGGAGATCAACAGTTCTTAGTCCGTTAAACCAATATGGATTATCTAATGAAGACCTGTGTGAAATAATGGATAGTACTCTGTACAATGCCAATTCGAAATGGTTACGCTTTGGTTTAGATTATTTGTATGACCCGGATTATTCTTACACTATGTTACATAATGAGGATTACAGGGAACGGGGAAAATTCTTTAAAACTAGTCCGTCAGATACAGCTATTCTTGGCCAGGATCCTTCTGATCAATATGTTTATATTTATAACAGAGCCAAGCAGCTATATAAGGGTATTGTTAGGGAAAATCATCTTTCATATACTTTGTATGACTACGACGGAGCAATGCAGAAAGTAGGTTTTACCCCCAAAGTAGAAGCCCTGTTAAATGATTATTATCTTCAGCCTGGCTTTCCGGAAGCCAAAAAAATAGTTCGGGATTTCGAAATGAAATTTAAAGCTAAAGCGCAAAAAAAAGGTTCGCCAATTTTTTCGCTTGCCAGTTCTAAAGGGAATACATTTACCAATCAACAGTTGAAAGGAAAGATCGCAGTTTTTGATTTCTGGTTTACCGGTTGTGTGGGGTGTGTGCAAATGGCTCCGGCGCTTCGCAAGGTAGAAGAACAGTTTAAGAATGATACTAATGTGGTGTTCTTAAGTATTTCTACCGATAAAAATAAAGCGCAGTGGTTAAAAAGCATTCAGGAAGGGAAATACACTTCGGGCGGAGGCATTCAGCTGTATACCGAAGGCAAGGGAAAAGACCACGAAATGATCAAAAAGTTCTTTGTGGACAGCTACCCTACCCTGGAAATAATAGGTCTGGACGGTTTGTTCATCAAATACGAAAAGCAAAAACTGGATCCGAGGTATGATAATGGAAAGGCCATGATCGCTCTGCTGAAGAAATTGCGTGCCGAACTGAAAGACGGACCTTATGTTTTTTATGATAATAAGCAGGTAACGTCATATGTTGTTGACGGGACAACCATGAATAAAGAGACTTTGGCTAAGGAAACTGGAAGAATTAAAGTAAGTACCGACCTGAATGCCACTTTTGATGTTCAGTTGAAAAGCAGTTTAGTAACTGAGCGCTCGGAATGCCACAGGCCTGAAAAGCTGTTCGCTCTATCGGATATTGAGGGCAATTTTGATGCTTTCAGAAAGCTGCTACAACAAAATAAGATCATCGACGAAAACTACAACTGGATCTTTGGCCAGGGCCACTTGGTATTTTCGGGTGATATGTTTGACCGGGGCCGGCAGGTAACGGAATGTTTGTGGCTGGCATATTCTCTAGAAGAGAAGGCCAAAGCGATGGGAGGTTATGTTCATTTTGTATTGGGCAATCATGAGATCATGAACCTGCAAGGGGATATTCGTTATGTAGACGGAAAGTATAAAGACAATGCGGTACTATTGGGTAAAACTTTGGTTCAATTATACAGTGAGGACAGTGAATTGGGCAGATGGTTAAGAACGAAGAATATTGTGGAGAAGGTGGGCGATATTTTGTTCATGCATGGTGGGATTTCCCGTACTCTGAACAATTTGCCGGTTAACATTAGCAGTATCAATGAGCTGGCGAGACCTAACTATGCATTGAGTAAAAATGATTATGGGGAAGAAAAAATAAATGTTATAATGAGTCAATCTACAGGGCCGTTCTGGTATCGTCAATATTATGATGATAAAAAAGGGATGGTAGATATCATTGACAGTACTTTACAAAAATTCGATGTTAAACATATTGTCACAGGACATACCATTGTAGCGGATACGATTTCCGTTCATTATGGTGGCAAAGTGATCAATACCGACACCAAACATGCCGAAGGCAAAAGTGAAGCCTTATTAATCGAAGGCGATAAATTCTACCGCGTAAACACCGAAGGCAAAAAAGTACTACTTTTCACTGACGACAAAAGAAAAGCTTCTGGCAAATAAAAAACTCAGCAGATTAAAATGAAAAATTAGGTTCGAATGTTAGATAGGGGTATACGCCGGTTGGATTTCCGGGTATACCCTTTTTTGATAGAACCTTCTGCTCTTAAAAAAACCAAATATTTAAACGACTTCTTATCAAACCTATTGATCCTATGCAGTCAATCTTAGAAAAAATTGAACAGCTGTTGTGTGCTATTCTTGAAGAATGGCACCAGTACAGGGAATTAGTCTTAAACGCACAACCCGTTGATGAATGGCTGCGTGCAGACCAGGTGATGCGGATGCTGAGCATCAGCCAGCGCACCCTCTACAACTACAACCAGAAAGGTGTTTTCGTGATCAAGGAGGTTGGCCGTACCAAATATTACTCAAGAGCCAGTGTGATGCGTCAAAAATAAACGGCAAAGTCCGGTATGTTCAGGCAGTCTGCGGCAGATTTTTGCTGGTTACTTTTTGCTTGTTTTTCAGGTATTTATGTTTGTTTCGTCAGCAGGAGGCAGCCGGTGCACAGGTGAGCCAAAGCAGACGAATTAACAGATTTATTAATCCCTTAAAAACAAGAAAAAATGGGGCTTTATAAGAAAGGCGTCCTCGGCTATTTCAGAGGAAAGGTAGGCACCGTAGTAGGTGCGGTAATCAACGGTATTCATTACATGCGCAGTTTGCCGGATTTCGGAGAGGATAATCCTACGGTAGCGCAGATCAATGTGCGGACCAAGCTAGCGCTGATAGCGGGCTGGCTGAAAAAATGGAAACCGCAGATCAGGATCGGGTATCAGGATTTTACCAGTGGTACTACTCCGTTTAGTGCGGCAATGAGCTATCATTTGCGCAATGCGGTAACGGGTGTGGCTCCTTTGTACACGATTGATTACCCCAGGGTGAAGATCAGTTCGGGTGAGCTGGACAAGATCAATTCTCCTGAGGTATCGGTTACAGAGGATGCGCAGATCGATATTGCATGGGCGTTGAATGGTTCTATGTTTAGCGGCAAGCCTACGGATCTGCTGACCTTTATGCTGTATAATCCGGAAAAGGAGGAGTTTGTGTATGCGAAGGGTGCGGTGGCCAGGTCGGTTCTGTCGTATGAGCTGGTAGTGCCGTCCATGTTTAGCGGCGATACGGTGTATTTGTGGCTGAGCGTGGTGAGTGTGGATGGTAAGCTGGTGAGCGATGGCCAGTATCTGGGCGAATGGGTGGTTCAGTAGTTTGATTGGTTGATTGGAAGAACTGGTGATCTCTCCGGAGACACCGGTTTTTCTTTAGTTTTAATTTATGGGTTATGGCAAGGTATAAGAATGGTATTAATGGCCCGGTTTCGGGTAAGGTCGGATCGGTGATTGCTTCTAGCTGGAGGGGTGTTGATTATGTGAAGAGTGTGAATGATGTATGGTCTAAGCCACGGACTGAGGCGCAGCTGTTGCAGCAGGAGATCCTGGGGCTGGTGAACAGCTGGCTTAAGCCAGTCAGGGATTTGATCTGGATTGGTTTCCAGGTGTTCAAAGGGACTAAGACACCGATGAATGCTGCGGTTTCGCTGATCATGAAGGGAGCGGTATTGATCGTGGAGGGCAGGCCGGAGATCGATTTTCCGAAGGTGATCCTGAGCCGTGGTGAGCTGCAGATCTCCCTGGTATCGGAAATAGTGGCTTTGGCTGATGGGGTGCTGCTGGTGAAATGGGATAACGCGTTTCCTTCTGTTTTTAATGCTGATGGTGACAGGGCTACTTTTGTGGTGTATAATCCGTCGAAGAAGGAGTTTGTTACTTTTCCGGATGCGGCAGTAAGAGCGGATAGGGAGGTGAGGTTACAGTTGCCGGCAGGGTTTGCAGGGGATGAAGTACATACTTACCTGTTTTATGTAAATGAGGCGGGGGATGGAGTGAGTACGTCGCAATACCTGGGAGCGGTAAGAAAGTGAAAAGGAATCTTTGATGCCGCAATTTGCGAGATCAAAGAAGGGTAAAGGAATGTTAGCATGTTATTCGCAATGCGGGACGGTATAGGTCCAGGTTTCTGAATCTCCTGTGGCTTCGCTGTTAGGGAAACTGTACATCATGCCTTTTCCGCTTTCAAACCAGAGCTTGCCGCGCAGTTTTTCACGGCCACCGATCTCGTTCATAGAGAGGCTATCGTAAATTCTGCCATTGATCATGACGTATTTGATCTTTTCAGAGTTTCTGATGTCATCGAGTGGGTTGGCATCCATAATGACCATATCGGCAAGTTTACCGGCTTCCAGGGAGCCGATCTCATAGTTCATGCCGAGGTAGGAAGCACCGTTTAAAGTTGCGCAGCGAATGGCCTGCAATGGAGTCATGCCGCCCTGAACGAGCATCCAGAGTTCCCAGTGTGCGCCAAGTCCCTGGATCTGTCCGTGTGCGCCCAGGTTCACTTTGGTGCCGCCGTCAGAAATTTGTTTTACTGCCTTGGAGACATCGATGTGTCCGTAATCGCCATATTCAGATGTTGTTCTTCTTCTGGCACGTTCGTCGATGATCGGACGTGGTGTAAAAGCCATTAAACGTTCGTTTTCCCATACGTTGGTACGGTCGTACCAGTAGTTTTCACCCCACTGGCTGCCATAACTTACAATCAGGGTTGGGGTATAGGCGACTTTGGTATTGTTCCAGAAGGAAACCACATCCTTATATACCGGAGCAACGGGGATACTGTGTTCTATACCGGTATGGCCGTCGGCTATCATGTTCATATTGGTGAAAAAGGTAGAGCCTCCTTCGGGTACGACTTCCATCTTTAACCTCCTTGCGGCTTCAAGGATTTGTTGTCTCTGGTCGCGGCGGGGCTGATTGTATGATTTTACAGAGAATGCGCCTACGGCTTTCAGTCTTCTGAGGTGAGACATGGCATCGTCGAGACTATTGATCACAACTTTAAAGTCGCCGTCTGCTCCGTATAGAATGGAACCGGTAGAGTAGAGGCGGGGGCCTACCATACGGCCTGCCTTGATCATCTCGGCCTGGCTAAATACCATTTCGGTATTGCTGGAAGGATCATGGGAGGTGGTCACGCCAAAGGCCAGGTTGGCCAGGTAAGACCAGTCATTTTGAGGGGAGATCCCATCCGGACTGGTGCGCAGATGTGCGTGAACATCTACTATGCCGGGCATAATGGTTTTTCCGGTTACATCTATTACTCTTGCTTTTTCAGGGATTACGGCTTCGAATGCCTTACCTACCGAGATGATCCTGTTGTTTTCTATCAGGATAGTCCCTTCTTCTATGACTTCATCACCTTTCATGGTAATGATGCGGGCACCTTTTAATGCGGTAAGGCCGGTAGGGGTATCTGTTTTGATTCTGAGGCTCATGGAGATGCCTGTAGTATCCGGTTTAGGAAGGTTTTGTGGGGCACCTTCTACAAAGGAAAATGCATCCTTGATCTCACGATTGTAATATTGCTCGCCAAGTGTCCACATGAGTTTTTTGCTGTCTCCGCTCCAGTGCATATAGGTGCCGGCGTCGCGGGTGATGCGGGTAACTGGTATCGAACCATTTGAAGCGGAAAGATCTAATGGTGAGCCTATGGTGACCATAGGGGTGATGTATAAATTAAAGAGTTCGGTAAAGGCCATCCATTTGCCATCAGGGCTTGGAGCAAACTGGTTGGCATAGGTGGAGGTATAGTGTGTGCGTGCGTTGCCTCCGTTGAGGTCTACACTTTTGAATGCTTTTTTGCCGTCTTCATTGCCCTGGAAGAATATGCGGCTGTCTTCTGCATTGAACTGCGGGCGGATGCCTGATTCGGAGATGAGGGTCTTGGCTCCTCCATTGGCACCCATGACGTAGATGCCGGTATTTCTGCCATAGTTATAGCCCAGTACGTCATTACCTGATCCTTTGCGGAAGACGATCCGGTCGCCCTTGGTAGAGAAACGGGGAGAGTAGTAAAAGCCTTTTTCATCGGTCAGGGTTACGGTTTTTCCTTTGATTTCGGTTTTCTTGATGGCTCCTTTAAATTCATCGCTCCAGGTCGAATAGATAACAAATTTGCCGTCGGGGCTAATGCAGGGTTCAAATTCAAAATCGAGTCCGCTGGTTAATCTTTCCGGTTTACCATCGGGCAGGTCTTTTCTGTATAGGAATCCTGCGGCATTGAATACTACAAATTTTCCGTCGGGGGAGGTGGTGAGCTGTCTGATCATTTTGGAGGTGAAGTCTTCCATGTAGACTTGCTGCGGAAAATGCAGGGATTCCTGTACGGTTTGTTTGCTCAGGACCTGGAATGGGATGTCAGAGGATACGAGTGAGGCGACTTCTATTTTCTTGATTTTTCCTTTGGCGTAGAAGATGACGTTTTTAGAATCTGGTGTCCAGGCAAAGTTTGGGTATACGCCAAAGATGGCCCAGGTTTCCTGCTGGTCATGAGAAAGGTCTTCGGTTAGTGGCCATTCTTCGCCGGTTGAGAGATTCTGAACAAAGAGCACTGATTTTAAGCGTACTCTTTTTACATAGGCCATCATTTTCCCATCGGGAGAGGCTTGCGGACGGGCCGCGCCACCCTGCTGGGCGATGAGGTTAGTAAGCTTGCCATTGCTGAGGTCAAGTCTGCGGATGGCATAGATCAGACCGTTCGGGTCTTTGCTGTACTCAAAGTTGGGGCCGGGAGATACGTCTTCACTAAAATATAGGTATTTGCCGTCCGGAGATACATTGGGCTCACCTGCATCCTGCTGGTCATTTTTTCGTTGGGTGAGTTGTATGCCATCTCCTCCAAAGATGTTGTACATCCACATTTCACCTGCTCCAAGCGAACGGCTGCCTGTAAAGTGCTTACGTGCAATGAGGTATTCGCTGTTTGGCAGCCAGGTGGCGTTGTTGAGCAGTCTGAAGGTTTCTTTGGTAATCTGTTTTTTATTGGAACCGTCACGGTTCATGATCCATATGTTGTCTGCACCGCTTTTGTCGCTGGTATAGGAAATGTATTTTCCGTTTGGACTAAATCTTGGCTGAATATCCCAGGCAATTCCCTGGCTTAGTACTGTTGCTGTTCCTCCGGCAACCGGCATGGTATAGATATCGCCGAGAAGGTCAAAGACAATGTCTTTGCCGTCTGAACTGACATCAAGATTCATCCATGTGCCTTCATCCGTATTGATTTCAAACGTTTTAGCGATACCAGAGTATTTTTCGATATCCCATTTTTTTTCCTGTGAAAAGGAAGATTGAAATATGGTAAGGAAACATATCAGGACTAATGATGTTCTCATAAGCGGGATAGGGTTGTTAGTTTGGCCGCAATTTAGTAATATCAGTTCATTTTTATAGTTTTACAGGGCACCTTTTTATGAACGAAACAGAGATATTAAAGCGATACTGGGGATTTGATAGTTTCAGGCCTTTGCAGGACGAGATCATCAGGTCGGTTTTAGATGGAAATGATACGCTGGCGCTCATGCCTACCGGAGGTGGGAAGTCGCTTTGTTTCCAGGTTCCGGCTATGGTAAAGGAAGGGATTTGTATTGTGGTATCTCCTCTGGTGGCTCTGATGAAGGATCAGGTGGAGAATTTGAAGAAGCGTGGGATCAATGCTGTGGCCATCTTTGCCGGTATGGGTAAAAGGGAGATCGATATTTTACTGGACAACTGTATTTATGGCAAGATCAAATTCCTGTATTTGTCTCCTGAAAGGCTGCTTTCTGATCTGGTTCGTGAACGGATCTCTTATATGAATGTAAATCTGATTGCGGTGGATGAAGCGCATTGTGTTTCTCAATGGGGATATGATTTCAGACCACCTTATCTGCTGGTCAGTAAGTTAAGGGAGGTTGTTCCTGATGTTCCGGTTTTGGCACTGACGGCTACTGCGACTGCTTTTGTGAGAGAGGATATTGTGTTGAAGCTGGCTTTTAAAGAGCCAAGGTTGTTTGTACAGAGTTTTGCAAGAAGTAATTTGAGCTATGTAGTAGCTGGTGATGAGGATAAGCATAGAAAACTGCTTAGTGTTGCGGCTAATGTGAAGGGGAGCGGGCTGGTATATGTGCGCAACAGGCGGGAGACTTCTGAGATTGCTTTGTTTTTACAGCGGAATGGTATTGCCGCTGACTTTTATCATGCGGGGGTGGAGAAGGAGGAACGGTTCAAACGACAGGAATTGTGGAAACAAGGGAAGATCAGGATCATGGTGGCTACCAATGCTTTTGGTATGGGAATAGATAAATCTGATGTGCGTTTTGTAGTGCATCTTGATCTGCCTGAGAGCCTGGAGGCTTATTATCAGGAAGCGGGAAGGGCTGGCAGGGATGGTAAACGTGCGTATGGGGTTTTACTGGCCAACAGGTCGGACCAGATGGCACTGAAGGCTCGTTATGTAGATAGTTTTCCTTCTATAGAGGAGATTAAAAAGGTATATCATAATCTGGGCAATTATTTTCAGCTCGCCTATGGGGCCGGAGAGGGGTTGAGTTTGAGTTTTGATCTGGCCGAATATAGTAAACGGTTTGGTGTCGGGGTGATGAAGACTATGTCGGCTTTGAAGTTTCTGGAGCGTGAAGGCTATGTCACACTTTCTGAAAATGTGTTTTTACAGTCCCGTTTGTTGTTTCTGGTCGGACATGAGGATGTATACAGGTATCAGATTGAAAATGCAGGGTATGATCGCCTGCTGAAAACGATATTGAGGACCTATGGGGGTACTTTTGAACAGTATGCTAAAATTCAGGAATCTGAGATTGCCGGGAAACTGGGTATGTCATTTAACGAAGTCGTGAAACAGCTTTTGTTTTTGCAGGAACAGGGATTGCTTTCTTATCTGCCGCAAACGGATCAGCCGCAATTGCAGTTTGTCAGACCAAGGGTGGATCTGCTGCATTTGGACATCGATGTAAAGTATGTGGAACTCCGGAGGAAGATATTAAATGATCAGATCAATGCTGTAATTGCATATGTGGGGAAATCTGAATGCCGGAGCAGGCAGTTGCTTGCTTATTTTGATGAGCCTGATGCGGATAAATGCGGGGTTTGCGATGTGTGTCTTTCCGAAAAAAAAATGGAGGATATTGGTCTTACAGGAGATATGATTGATTTTGAGATTGTTAGTCTGCTGCAAAGTGAAACCTATGGTTTGGAGGATCTGATGCCTTTGTTAAAAAGCGGGACGGAACAGGAAAGACTGAGAAGAATCAGCGAATTACTGGATGCCGGAAAGATTAAAACAGATGGTAAAAATTATTACCTTTAGTGTCTCATTTGATTCATGGAAAAAAACGATAAAAAGGTCATCCGCTCCTGGGCATTCTTTGACTGGGCCAATTCGGCTTATAATTTAGTCATCACCTCTACCATATTTCCGGCTTATTATACAATCATTACTACAACTGAAGCACACGGTGATCAGGTAACCTTTTTTGGTTATCAGTTTACAAATACGGCGTTGTCAAACTATGCCTTGTCTTTTGCCTACCTGATCATGGTACTGATCCTGCCTATATTGTCGTCTATTGCCGACTATAGGGGGAATAAGAAGGTGTTTATGCAGTTTTTTACCTATATCGGCGGTCTGGCCTGTATGGGTTTGTATTTCTTTAAGCTGGAAACGCTGGAGTGGGGCATCATTTGTTTTGTGGTAGCGGCGGTGGGTTATATTGGAGGGGTCTTGTTTAACAATTCGTACCTTCCCGAAATTGCTTCTCCGGAACAGCAGGACCGGGTGAGCGCTAAGGGGTATGCATATGGTTATATAGGCTCAGTGATTCTGCAGCTGATCTGTTTCGTGTTTGTATTGAAACCGGAATTGTTTGGAATAACTGATTTGTCTTTTCCACCGAGATTGTCCTTTTTACTGGTGGGTGTCTGGTGGATTGCATTTGCACAAATCCCTTTCAGAAAACTGCCAGCGGGAAGTCCCAATCATTCAGTTATTGTTAAAAGCAGGGTGAAAAATGGTTTTCAGGAACTGGCGAAAGTATGGAACCAGTTGAAACACATTAAGTTTCTTAAAACATATTTACTGGCATTTTTCTTTTATTCGATGGGTGTACAGACCATTATGCTGGCGGCTGCAGGTTTTGGAGAAAAGACACTGAAACTAGGTACTTCAAAGCTGATTATCACCATTTTGATCATTCAGCTGGTGGCTATTGCAGGTGCGATGCTGATGTCATACTTCGCAAAGAAAATTGGCAATGTAAATGTACTGATCCTGGTGGTACTGATATGGATAGGGGCTTGTTTCTGTGCTTATTATGTATATACTGAGTATCAGTTTTACGGCCTTGCCGCTATTGTAGGGTTAATTATGGGAGGGATTCAATCCTTGTCCAGATCGACCTATTCTAAATTTCTTCCTGCCGATACGCCTGATACGGCTTCTTTTTTTAGTTTCTATGATGTAACGGAAAAACTGGCTATCGTGATCGGTCTGTTCAGTTTCGCTTATATTGAGGAGGCTACCGGCAACATGAGAAATTCTATTATTGCTTTGGCATCATTTTTTGTAATAGGATTGGTATTTTTGCTGCTGCTCAAAAGAGTGGAACCTAAAGTTGAAAAAATATCCTGATGAAGATAGAATTATTTGTGCCTTGTTTTGTTGACCAGTTGTACCCTGAAACTGCTTTTAATACAATCAAATTGCTTGAAAAGGCAGGTTGTGAGGTATATTTCAATGCTGCTCAGACCTGCTGCGGACAACCTGCTTACAATGCCGGATATTGGGAGCAGGCGAAGGAGATAGGGAATAAATTCTTATCTGATTTTTCGGAGACAAATTATATTGTTGCACCTTCGGCTTCTTGTGTAGGAATGGTGAAAAATAGCTTTAATGATTTGTTTACCAATACTATAGTGCATAATAAATGCAGAAACATTCAGTCTAATATCTTTGAGCTTTCAGATTTCCTGGTGAACGTATTGAAACGTGATTACTTTGGAGCGGAACTGGAGGGTAAGGCGGTATATCATGACTCATGCAGCGGTCTTCGGGAATGTAAGATTAAGGAAGAACCACGCTTGTTGCTTTCCAAAGTACATGGCCTGGAAATGGTCGAAATGAAGGAAACGGATATGTGCTGTGGGTTTGGGGGTACGTTTGCAGTCAAGTTTGATGCTATTTCATCAGCGATGGCCGAGCAGAAGGTAAATAATGCTTTGGAACAGGGTGCTGAATATGTGATTTCTACTGATTTATCTTGCCTGATGCACCTGCAGGGTTATATCGATAAAAATAATATTCCTTTAAAAACAATGCATCTGGCCGATGTTTTGGCTAATGGCTGGCTGGAAAGTACGGAGTATTAGTTAACTTAATTATTTATCCTATAAACAAAGTTTACAGTATTCGTCTTCAAAAGTATATTGACCTTTGTGTTCCATTTGTTGTAATAGTAATCAATTAAGATTCCTTCCGTTTCGGGGGAGACAGAGAGCTTTTGATCAGGCTGACCCCATCGTTTTAACAAAAGTTCTACAGAATCACCTTTTTTTGGTGTGTAGTCTCTGTCGCTTTTTTCTACCTTGAGTTTAACACAACTGATAAATAAGGTAAGTATAAAAATAGATAAGAGGTTATTCTTCATGAGACGCCAATTTGAAAGTAAAAGTATATAAATTTTTACAAAAAGGTCAATACGCGTAGTTTTGATCATCCTTCTTGCCCATCATCAAAGATTCTGTATATTTGCACTTATCAGGAATAAACAGCGCTATTGTTTAGCTGATATTTACAGAGTGTTTTATTGCACGTAGAATAGACCTCATGTAAACTGCTATAAATCAATTATTTAACATAAATCATAGTTGTAGATGATTAACATTACACTGCCTGATGGCTCGAGCCGTCAGTACGAAAAGGGCACAACTGCCCATCAAATTGCATTATCAATTTCTGAGGGCCTGGCCCGCAACGTGTTGGCCGCAGAGGTCAATGGAGAAGTTTGGGATTCGTCAAGACCAATCGAGTCTGATGCTACCCTGAAATTACTGACCTGGAACGATGCTGCCGGTAAGGCAACTTTCTGGCATTCTTCGGCACACATTATGGCTGAAGCTTTGGAAACACTGTATCCGGGGACAAAGTTTGGTATTGGTCCGGCGATTGAGACTGGCTTTTATTATGATGTTGATTTTGGAGACCGGGAGTTTTCTTCGGATGACTTTAAGGATATTGAGAATAAAATACTTGAGCTTTCGAAGCAAAAACAGGTTTTTGAACGTAAAGCTGTTTCTAAAGCTGATGCGGTTGCTTATTTCAATGAAAAAGGAGATGAATACAAGCTGGATCTGTTAGAGGGTTTGGAAGATGGTAAGATCACTTTCTATACACAGGGTGAGTTTACTGATCTGTGCCGTGGCCCGCATATTCCGAATACCGGCTTTGTGAAGGCTGTTAAGCTGATGAATGTAGCAGGAGCATATTGGAGAGGTGATGAGACCAGGAAACAGCTGACAAGGATTTATGGAGTGACTTTCCCTAAAGCGAGTGAACTGACTGAATATCTTCATATGATCGAGGAGGCTAAGAAAAGGGATCACCGGAAACTGGGAAAAGAATTGGAATTGTTTGCCTTTTCTGAAAAGGTAGGAATGGGTTTGCCTTTATGGTTACCTAAAGGTGCTGCCTTGCGTGAGCGTCTGGTGCAGTTCCTGACTAAGGCTCAGGCCAAGGCCGGGTACGAGCAGGTAGTGACTCCGCACATCGGACACAAAAATCTGTACATCACATCAGGTCATTATGAGAAATATGGTAAGGATTCATTTCAGCCGATAAAAACACCTCAGGAGGGTGAAGAGTTCTTCTTGAAGCCAATGAATTGCCCGCACCATTGCGAGATATATAAGGTGAAGCCGCGATCGTATAAGGATCTTCCTTTGCGTTTTGCGGAGTTTGGAACTGTGTACAGATATGAACAAAGTGGTGAATTGCATGGTTTAACACGTGTTCGTGGCTTTACTCAGGATGATGCTCACCTTTTTTGCAGACCAGATCAGGTAAAGGAAGAATTTAAAAAGGTAATAGACCTGGTATTGTATGTGTTTAAATCTTTAGGGTTTGATAATTACACTGCTCAGGTTTCTTTGAGAGATCCAGAAAATAAATCAAAGTATATTGGGAGTGATGAAAACTGGCATTTGGCTGAATCTGCGATCATTGAGGCTGCTGCTGAAAAGGGTTTGCCAACTGTAATAGAATATGGTGAGGCTGCATTTTATGGTCCGAAACTGGACTTTATGGTGAAAGATGCATTGGGCAGAAAGTGGCAGTTGGGTACTATTCAGGTAGATTATAACTTGCCTGAGCGCTTTGAACTGGAGTATACTGGAAGTGATAATGCAAAACACAGACCGGTAATGATTCACAGGGCACCGTTTGGTTCATTGGAGCGTTTTATCGCAGTATTGATTGAGCATTGTGCTGGTAATTTCCCATTATGGTTGTCTCCGGAACAATTTATTATTCTTCCTATCTCTGAGAAGTATGAAGAATATGCAAAAAAAGTTTCAGATGAACTAAATAATTCCGATATTCGCGGGCTGATTGACTTTAGAGATGAAAAGATTGGAAGGAAAATCAGAGATGCAGAGGTTAAAAAAATACCTTATATGCTGATCATCGGGGAGAAGGAAAGTGCAGAAGGCAAGGTGTCGGTAAGGAAGCATGGTGAGGGTGATTTAGGTGAAATGACACTGCAGGAATTTAGTGAATTATTAATTAAAGAAATAACAGTTTAACAGGATACAAATTTGGCATTAGGCAGACCAGGATTTAACAGGGGACCACGTCCTCCTTTTAAGAAAAAAGAAGCAGAACATAATATTAATCAGTTTATCAGGGCGCAAGAAGTAAGATTAGCTGGGGATAATGTAGAGCAGGGGATTTATCCTTTGTCGAAAGCTTTGGCGTTTGCTGATGAACTGGAATTGGATCTTGTAGAGATTTCTCCGAATGCAGTGCCCCCTGTGTGCCGGATAATGGACTACAGTAAGTTTGTTTACGAACAGAAGAAGAAGCAGAAGGAGATCAAAGCAAACGCCAAGCAAACGGTTATTAAAGAGATCAGATTCGGACCTAATACCAGTGATCACGATTTTCAGTTTAAGTTGAAACATGCAGTAAGTTTCCTTGAAAGTGGTGAAAAGGTAAGGGCTTATGTTCACTTTAAAGGAAGAGCAATTGTGTATAAAGAGCAGGGAGAGATTCTGCTGCTGAAGTTTGCTCAGGCTTTGGAAGACATAGGTAAGGTTGAATTGCTCCCTAAACTGGAAGGTAAGCGTATGTTTTTAACGCTGGCTCCAAAAGTTGTCAAGAAATAATATAAATTACATAAATAAAAACAGGTTATGCCAAAAATGAAAACCAATTCCAGTGCTAAAAAGCGTTTTTCGCTTACTGGAACAGGTAAAATCGCAAGGAAGAACGCCTACAAAAGCCACATCTTAACAAAGATGTCGACTAAACGTAAGCGTAACTTAGGTCAGACTTCAATGGTGTCTGATGCTGACATGGGCAACGTTAAACGTATGCTTGCAATCGGTAAATAATTAATTTTTTAACCAGGTAACCGGTAGTAAGTTTGCTGTAATACGCAACACCGTTTATCAAAAACAACAAACACATGCCACGTTCGGTAAACGCAGTAGCTTCGAGAAGAAGAAGGAAAAAGGTCTTAAATTTAGCCAAAGGTTATTGGGGATCGAGAAGTAAAGTATTCACTGTTGCTAAAAATACAGTAGAAAAAGGTTTGCAGTATGCATACCGTGACCGTAAAGTTAAGAAAAGAGAATTCCGCGGATTGTGGATTCAGCGTATCAATGCTGGAGCACGTCAGCACGGTATATCTTACTCTCAATTGATTGGTAAATTAGCTGTTAAAAACATTGGCTTGAACCGTAAAGTTTTAGCTGACTTAGCTATGAACCATCCAGAGGCTTTTAAAGCTGTAATTGATGCAGTAAAATAGACATAACTATTTGTTATTTAAAAAGGGAGCTTATGGCTCCCTTTTTTTGTGAATCGAGTTTTGCCAGGGCTTTGTTAGATTTTCAGGTATTGCCCGGCTTGCCTGATGGTTTCTTTGTTGATGACAGGAAGGGAGGGTATCTTACCTATAATTTTAATTTCACTGTAATTCTGAATATAGTTCTCGGTTTCAGAATTCGGAGATCCGTTAAATATCAGCCCTTCTACCTGGATGTTGTTTGACTTTAGTACTTCCAGTGTCAGTAGGGTATGGTTGATGCTGCCCAGGTAGTTTTGGGATACTACGATCACCTTTACATTCAGATGCTTGATGAGGTCCAGTATGAGGTGGTGTTCATTTAATGGTACCATAAGTCCCCCTGCGCCTTCAATGATCAGGGAATTACGGGTTTCAGGAATCTGTATGGATTCAGTAGTGATTTGGACGCCATCTAGCCTGGCGGAAAGGTGCGGTGAAAGAGGTTGGCCAAGTCTGTAGCGCTCAGGGTATATTACGGTTTTAGTGTTGGTAACCAGATTTCTGATAAAGAGGCTGTCGCTGACGTCGAGATCCCCTGATTGTATGGGCTTCCAGTAATCGGCTTCCAGTTTTTCAGTAAGGATGGCACTGACAACTGTTTTGCCTATCCCTGTTCCAATTCCTGTTATAAAATAAGTATTATTCATTGCTTGTGATTAAGTTGGAAAGTTCCCTGATCAGCATTTGTATTTCCTGATCAGTATTAAATGTATGCAAACAGATCCGGAGCCGTTCCTCACCGGCCTTAACCGTAGGGCTTAGAATAGCTCTTACGTCAAATCCCTTACTTTGCAGAGTTGTTGCTGCATTCTTTGCCCGTTGATTGCCATTGAAACGTATGGTTTGGATGGTACTGCTGGTAGCTGAGATGCCGCCGTTCTGGCTGGTTTCTTTAAGCAGATCAATATATGTTTTTATTTTATGATTGATCAGCAGGGTGTGATCTGTGAGAATGAGTTGTTCATATGCGCATTTAATAGAGACGATATGGTGTATGGGTGCAGCGGTGGTGTAGATGAAAGATCTTGCGAAATTGATGAGGTATTGTCTGAGGCGCTCACTGCCTAGTACAGCTGCTCCGTGACAACCCAATGCCTTTCCGAAGGTTACTACCCTCGCAAAGATTTTATGCTGAAGATTTAACTGCTGAACAAGGCCTCTTCCGTGATCTCCAAAAACTCCTACGGCATGTGCTTCGTCTATGATCAGGTTGGCTTTATATTGTTCGCATAGTTCGTTGATCTGACACAATGGAGCGATATCGCCGTCCATAGAATAGATACTTTCTGCTACGACATAGATGTTCCCTTTGGCATGTTTTAGTTTAACTTCAAGGTCATTAAGGTCGTTGTGTTTAAAAGAATACCGGTTAGCATGAGTAAGTCTGGCTCCGTCTATCAGACTGGCATGAATCAGCTCATCGGTAATAATGGTGTCGCCTTTTTGTCCCAAACTGGAAAGCAGACCGACATTGGCATCATAGCCTGAATTGAAGATCAGTGCGGCTTCAGCCTGATGGAAATTTGCTATGAAAGACTCTGCGCCTTCTGTATAGGCTGTGTTTCCACTAAGCAGACGGGAACCTCCGGAACCATTGGTGTAAAAATGGTTCTGATCAATGGTTGTGGTGATGGATTTTTTTAGTTTTTCAGATCTGGTAAAGCCCAGATAGTCATTTGAACAGAAATCAACAGGGAGATGATTAATGCTCAATTTCCTTAGAGAACCATTGTCGGTTCGGTCTTGTAACCTTTCTTTAATAAATTGTTCAGCGGTATTCATCGTGCTCAAAAATAAAGAAAGCAGATTAATCTGCTTTCTTTATTTTCACCTGAACGGAAATATATTCAGGTTATTTAATTCTTGTTGAGCTGAGAGATTGATTTCTGCATCTGAGACATCATATTGGTTAATGTCTCGATGGTTGGTTCCGGAGTAGGATCGGGCAGGGTAGAAGAGATGTATGCCTTAGCTTTCCAGATCTCCAGGATATCTTCTGCGGCTACGGTATATGGATCATACACTTTATTGTCCGAGATCAGTTTCAGTTCTTTGTTGTCCTTGAAGCGGTTGCCCGCTCTTTTATAGACTACACCTTCATTCCTGCTAATGATGATATAAGTTTCTCCGGTCTTTACATCATTCCAATTATCCAGGTATTCGGCAAGAATAACACTACCGGACTGGATTGGCAGCATAGAGTCACCGATGATCTCGAATGCCCTGAATGTTCCTTGTTTTAAGAAAGGTAGTGGAAGCTGGAATTTTGGGAGATCTTTAATGTATTGAGGATCCGAGAAGCCGTTTAAGTAGCCTGCACTTGCCTTCACCGGAACCATTTCTATGTTCTCATTATCATCCTTGTCTACAGAGATACTAAGGATGCGGAGGTTTGAGCCCTGGCTCTTAGGTTTAGGTTTCCAGCTGTCATTTATATTTTCATTGATAAATTCATCAATGGTCAGTTCAAAATATTCTGCTATTCTTTTTAGTAAATCATATTTCGGCTCTGCGCGGTCTTCTTCATAAGCTCCGATCAGAGATCTCTTAATTTCCATTGCATCAGCGAATTGCTGCTGTGTAAGGCTTTTTTTCTTTCTCAGGTATTTGAGATTGGATGAAATATTTGACATAAAATAAAAAATTAATATTTATTTGTTTTTACTAAAATAGTTAGTAATATTGTGCCAATAAAGTTAGTAATATTTATTTAAATAACGAACAAGTCACTAATTAAATTAGTTTGTAAATATTAAAGTTCAAAGTCATGAAAAAATTCGTCTATATCGTAACCGACAGAAACCGTACTAGTTTACACGTTGGAATGAGTGCTGATCTCATTAAGACACTAGAGTTTTATAAGCAGATGCCGAGTTTGTTTTTTGACAGTGGGCACCAGCTTACCCGGCTGGTATATTTTGAAGAGTTTAAGACCGAAGCACAGGCTTTGAACAGGTTCAAACTGATGAGCAGGTTTACTAGAATGCAAAAGGAAAGGGTGGTACGTTCCTGCAATCCGGATTGGATTGACCTGACCATCGGACTGGACTTTGAACACCTGATGTCAGGAAAAAAGATCGTTAACCAGGTGAATTTGCCATTTACCATGCTTTCATAAATTGTAAAAGCCGATGTACAAGGTAGTACATCGGCTTTTCTATTAATGTTAGCTTTTCCTAGAGAACTTGCAATGAGTTACCAGCCAGGAGCAAACGTTAGCCCGAATACCCCTGAAGACTTATCCTTGCGCTGGAATGGAAATGCGTAATAGGGTTCCAGTACAAAATACCCGAATACATTTACTCTTAATGAAATACCAACACTTAAAGCCGGAACACGTTCGGTGCTGCTGGTGAATATTGGCTTTCCGTTCTCATCTTCGACTACATTTCCCTGTTCATCCAGTAATGGATCCTTGTCGTTTATTGGCTGACCTGTAAATTTGATTTTCGAACCCTGGTTCCAGGCGAGGCCTGCATCAAAGAAGAGATTAAGATCAGAGAACAAAAATTTAGAAGGAATCTGAGCCAGTTTTTTTGGTCCTGTAAATGGTAATCTTACCTCAAAGTTAAATACCGCCATCTTGCTGCCTGATAACTGGTTGATGTCAAATGTTCCGTCCTGATTTTGATTTTTGTATAACGAATTTGCCTCGTAGCCACGAATAAAGTACGGATATCCGACAAATAAAGGATACAGATTTTCTCCATCTTTACCTATTCGCAGGTAATTGTAAGTACGTGCGGCTAACGTAATTGGTTTAAGTCTGACGTACTTTCTCAGATCAACAGTTACTGCCGAAAATTGGTAATCTCCAAAGTATTTTTCTGCCCCGATTCTATACCTGAAACCATCCAGAGGAGAAGTTAGTCCGTTAATGGAATTATCACCTACAAACGAAGCATTGATCTGAAATATATTGAAAGAGTTAAAAGGCATACCAAACTCATTTGTAGCCTGATTTGTTGGTACTTTGGTTCTTTCTGAACCGCGGAAATTACCTAAATTATCATAATAATTGCTGATCCGGTCAATGCGGTAACTGTAGTTGGAAAAGGCTCCGCCAGCTTCAAATCTATGTACTTTATTGAAAGGATAAGAACCGAAAAGCTGTACCTGATCTTCAAAAGTTCTGATCAGGTTTGTCCTGTCGTTTATGACATCTATGCTATTGCCGTTGTTGTCGGTAAGTTTATCACGTACGATCTCTCTGAAGCCAGTAATGTACGGAATGTGAGACACTGCAATGCCCCAGTTGATTCTATGCTGCTGATTGATGTAGCCCACTAGTCCTCCAAAATCATAGATCTCACCGTTTACAGATAAGTTGGCAATGATCTGGTTTCTGCCAAGGATATCACTGAACATCCCAACGATACCGCCCTGAACACCTGTTCCAAATCTGCTTGTAGAAACACCCACGCCACTATTGGCCAGATAATCTAATCTGAACTTAGGTTTGTAAGGTATGATCCTCATAGAATCAGAAACAGTCTTTTCAAATCTTTCAAAGTTGCTAAGGTTTGAATTCACAATGTCCACACCAACACTTTCCTTGGGAGGAAGAATCGCGGCATCAAAATTAACTTCATTGGGATCTACAGATTTAGACCGGAAATTACTGAGTGCAGAATTGTAAAGTGTATAACGCTGTGAACGGTAATAGCTATATACAATATCATCATTTCTTGAGACAGAAATAGCAGGAGAGAATTCTGTAATCCCGCTGATACCTGTAAAATAATCTGTAAGCTGTTTTACCGTATTTCCTTCAAAAGTATATTCATAGAGGTTCCTAAAGCCATCCCGGTTAGATAAAAAGAACAATCTCTTACTGTCGCCGGAAAACTGGGCATTCAGGTTGTTTGCACCCGGGAAAACAGGTATATCTGTTATCGTTTTGGAGGTAATATCATAAACGCTAAGGTTCATAGGCTGTATGGCATTGATTCCGTTTTTAGCGATTGATACCCTGTCAGATGAAAATGCAATCTTTTTTCCATCCGGTGAATAATTGGGTGCATAATCAGAATAAATATCATTGGTAATCTGCGTTACCTGTTTTGTCTTAAAGTTATAAGAGAATATATCGCTCTGTCCTTCAATCATTCCCGAAAATGCAATGTCTTCTCCGTTTGAGGCCCATGTCAGGTTTCCAAACTGTTCTACCTTACCCATAGCTGTACGCAAAGCTACACTGCCATCGTTTATGTTAATGACCATCAGCTGGTTTTTACCCTTGCTGAAAATACTAAACGCAAATTGCCTGCTATCTGGTGACCAGGTACCTGCAGATTCAATAAAGTTAAAATCGTCAATATGAGAATTCGCGACCTGACTACTCAGTTTTCTCATAATTCTGCCTGTTTTTGCATCTGCAAGAAAAAGATCCACCCCAAACAGATCCTTTTCAGAAAGGAAAGCCAGGTATTTTCCGTCAGGACTTAATGCAGGAGCAACGTTCATATTACCTGCATTTTTATTGTCAATGATCTTTGTGCCGCTGATCTTGACCTGTGAACTGTCTGATCTCAGCATAGGCCTGTAGTGGGATTCAATGGCATTCTTCCATAAACCTGATAATGTATTGTCATCATAACCAAAAGTATATTTCAGACCATTTTCATAACCAAACCTCGCTGTCGCTTTAAATAACGGAACAATGGTAGTATCACCATACATGGAACCAACAAAAGTCCAGAATGCCTGGCCATAACGATAAGGAAAGTATTTATTGGAGTTGGTAAGGTCCTTTAAAGAGGGAATATCCCGGTTGAGCAGCGCATCTCTCATCCACATGGAAGTAAACGCATCTACCTTTCCTACAGATAAATACTCAGCCATACCTTCAATCATCCACAAAGGAATTTCACTGACATTTTCCAGACCCATAGAATCCTTTTCCAGTAATATATGATATTGAAAAGCATGCACCAGCTCATGGCCCAGTACGTGACGCGTTTGATTGTTCAACTCCATCACCGGCATGATCACCCTGTTTTTCAGGGCCTCTGTAACACCGCCTGTACCGATACCGATCTCTCCCTGGAGCGCAGTGGTCTGCTGGAAATCGGGGTGATTGCTGTATAAAATGATTGGATTCTTTTTAAGGAAAGTATCTCTGAAGATTTCCTGATGCATCTTGTACCAGGTTTCTGCTTCCTGAACTATCCTTTGGATCATCTTCTCATTTTTGAGGTAATAATAAAGCTCAAAATGCGGTGTCTGAAGGACTTTGAACTTTTCATTCTTGTACCTCACCTTATTCTGACCAAAATATTGAGCCTGAACAGAAACAGTAAGTATCATAAGCATGATCAGCGGCAGGATCGATCTTCTCAAAAATGTAAAGCTCCTTGTCATATGAATAGTTTAGTTATGTTGTTTAAATGTACGTAATCTTAACAAAATTAGTTGTGTCAGCATGTGCAGTTAGTTGTTGCCCTTCTCCCTTTCTTTTTCCTCCTGCTTTTGCTTTCTTCTTAGCTGGCGCTCTTCTTTTTTAGTAAGTGGAACCAAAGCTTCAGGCTGCTTAGCAGGCTCTGTAGGTTTTTGTTCCTCGGCTTTTTGTATCACCTCCTGCTTTTGTTCAGTCTGTTGAGGCTGGATTTCTTCAGAACCCGGAACCTCAAACAAGGTAGAGTCAACCGCCAGGCTGTCAGATTCCGCCGTATCCACCTCAAACCTTGGGGAAGGGCAGTTGATCTCTCTGGTGATTTTTACTTTAGACTTAGGGAAAGGACCCATCGTATATCCTGTAGAAGGATCTTTGTAAACCTTTTCCATGAATTTAGCAAAGATGGGTAAAGCCGTTCTTGAGCCTTCACCCGTCTCTCCATTCTGAAAATGAGCCGTACGTTCGTCACAGCCAACCCAAACGCCTGTTACCAGATCTTTGGTAATTCCCATATACCAGGCATCCACATAATCAGAAGAAGTACCGGTTTTTCCCCCGATCTGATTATTTTTTTTCCAAAGATCCCATTCCCAAAGCGCCTGAGAAGTTCCTCCCGGCTCTTCCATGCCGCCCCTGAACATATAGAGCATCAGCCATGAAATCTCTTCCGATAATACCCGTTTTGTTTTAGCTGTAAACTCCTCAATAATGTTGTCATCCAGATCCGTGATCTTTTCTACAAGAATAGGATCAGTTCTCACTCCGTCATTTAGAAATGTACCATAAGCCCTCACCATTTCATATACAGAAACATCATTCGGGCCTAAACTCACAGAAGGTACAGAAGCAAGCTTGCTCTCAATACCACATTCATGAGCCCATTTTACGACATTGTCCGCACCAACAGCTTCCGTCACCTGAGCTGTAATGGTATTTACCGATTTTGCCATTGCCCATCTAAGCGACATTTCCCTGTAGGTAATGTTCCAGTCTGCATTTTTAGGTTCCCAGTATTCAGTCTTACCATTTTCCTGGTAAGATATCCTAACCGGTTTGTCGGTAAACTTGTCGCAGGGACTCATTCCTTGTTCCAGAGCTGCGAGGTAAGCAAAAGGTTTAAATGTAGAACCAGCCTGCCTTTTAGCCTGTTTTACGTGATCATATTTAAAGAATTTATGGTCAATGCCACCCACCCATACTTTGATCTTCCCATTGAAAGGATCCAGCGTCATCATACCCGTATTCAGTATCTTACCATAATACCTGATGGAATCCATAGTAGAGAAAATCGTATCACGATCACCCTTCCAGGTAAAGATTTTCATCTTTTTCTTTCGCTCGAAATATGCGTCCACAGAATCCGGATTATTGGCGAATTTTTTCTTTAACAAACTGTATATAGGAAGATTTCTTTTAGCACGATCAGGATAATCCACCTTCTTTTTTTCAGAATCCTGCCATGGATCTTCATTGCCCCATACATTATAAAACCTGCGTTGCAATGATTTCATTTGTTCGGCAACAGCCTCCTCCGCATAATTCTGAAGTTTGGAATCAATGGTAGTATAGATTTTCAGACCATCTTCATAAAGATCATAGCCATTATCCTTGCACCATTTCTCCAGATACTTGTCTACCGCTGCCCTAAGGTAAGAATCACCATCACTGCCTTCATCCACACGACCTTCCTTTAACTTGATCGGTGCATTTTTAAAAGAATCAAGCTGGGCAGCAGTAATGTAATTGTACTTACTCATTTGAGCCAGAGCAACATTTCTTCTTTCCATTGCTTTCTCCGGATTCTTTATCGGGTTATACAATGAAGTCCCTTTCAGCATTCCAACGAGCAATGCCGCTTCAGGTACACTCAGCTCATTGGTTTCTTTATCAAAATAAACTCTTGAAGCTGTTTTTATCCCATACGCATTGTTTCCGAATGAAACTGTATTGAGGTACATGGTCAGGATGTCATTCTTCGAATAATTGGATTCCAGCTTCACTGCAGTGAGCCATTCCTTAAGTTTAGGCACCAGTGTACGCAGCAATGGAATTCTGCTCAGTAGACCCTGCGATTTATTATACCGCGTACGGTAAAGGTTTTTGGCCAGCTGCTGGGTAATGGTACTCGCACCGCGCCTGTCACCCGTCGCGGTAGAGATCCCGCTGGACAGTAAAGAACGGAAATCAATTCCCATGTGCTGATAAAAGCGAACATCTTCTGTGGCTACAAGTGCCTTAATAACACTGGGTGCTATTTCATTAAAATTTACAGGAGTCCTGTTTTCTTTATAATAGCGGCCTATAAGCTTACCATCTGAAGTGTATAATTCTGAACCCACCCGAAGGGTAGGGGTCTGAATATCCTTTTTGGAAGGAGAGTAGCCAAAGAGCCATAAGAAGTTGAGTTGCAATGCGCAGAAGAAGACGATGATGCAATAAAGTAATATGCTTGAATAACGAATATACTTATTGCGAATTTCTTTAAACATGGGATAAAGATCAAAAAAACGTAAAACTCTTAGTGTTAAATAGTGTTAAAACTTACGGTACAAATTAACGTAATTAATTTACTTATATTTCTTCTCCAATCCTATATTTTTAAGCTAAAGCAGGGATATGCAAAGTAAAAGCATCATGCAAATATCCAAAGGACGAGGAGGCTGGTCACTTTGTTACAAGGCAAACACCAATATCACAAAGAAAATAAATACTATTAAATTCCTTTCGGGAACGATTGCACAGATTTTAATCAGCAAACAGTATGTATTACAGTTGTATTGCCGTAATATCGCTTATCAAATACCCGGTTAAGCACTACAACAGCATCATCAAAGTATCCATAGAGCAGAAAAATACCAGACCAAATAAACACAGGCAATGAAATTAAAACTCAGTTTTTTACTCACCTTTATGATCATTTGTTCAGTTGCCAGAGCACAGAACAGCAAAAAGGATTATAAACTACCCGGAAAGGGCTTAAAACAGCATGATTTCCTATATGCTGGAGAATGGGACATGCGCAAACCTAATGCTCAGTCCATGTTCCTGGTAAGAGGCGGGAAGGTTGTCTGGCAATACTCTATACCCATGTTCACCGCAACAGGAGCCGTACAGGAATTTGACGACGCTACACTCTTGTCAAATGGTAATATCGTTTATGCCTGTATGTCCGGAGCCGGAGTCATTACACCGGAAAAAAACATCATCTGGCAATATACCTGTGCACCGGGTACCGAAACCCATTCCTGTCAGCCTATCGGAAAAGACAGTGTACTCATGGTCCTCAACGGAAAAGACAAGCTTGGTAAAGTGCTGATCTACAATACCGCTACTAATAAGCTCTTAAAGGAAATCCTGATCCCGACCACAGGAACAGGTTCACACTACCAGTTTCGACATGTACGCATTACACCTGGCAAGAAAAGCATTATGGTTGGTCTTCTCCATGAGAAAAAAGCCGTTGAACTTGATTTTGACGGAAAAGAAATCTGGTCAGTTCCGGCTACCGCTTGCTGGTCAGTCGTTCGTCTTCACAACGGCAACACGCTGATTTCCGGTGATTCTGAAGGCTATACACGTGAAGTAAATCCAAAAGGTGAAACCGTTTGGGAATTTACAAGAGCCGACGCACCCTTTAAAATAGGCAGTACCCAAACCGCCCAGCGGCTGGCCAATGGCAATACCGTGATCACCAGCTGGATCGCAGGCAACAACAATACAAAAGAATGGGCCGGTACCGTTCAGTTGTTTGAAGTTAGTCCCGATAAAAAGATCGTCTGGGCACTTTCTTCATGGGAAAATCCTGACCTGGGCCCGGCAACCTCCATTCAGATCCTCGGTGAACCCGGGAATCCGGACAATGGAGATCTTCAACGCTAATAACCACACACAACATAATGAATAAAATAATACCCATCACCATAGGAATCAGCGCAGTTTTGCTGTGTTCTTATATTACTAAAACGCCTGTTCCTGCCAAAGATCCGGCAACTCTTACACTTAAGGTGAAACAAATTGAAGGTAATTTACAGGCACCTACAGCCATGGTATTTCCCGGCAACGGTACCATCTGGATCACCGAACAAACAGGAAAAATACGGGTCATTAAGAACGGAAAACTAACCGGTGATGCTGTGCTCGACCTGAAAGATAAACTCCCTAAGATGAACAGAGGTTATGAAGAACGGGGTTTGCTGGGCATCGCATTACACCCTCAGTTCAGTACCAATAAAAAATTCTATGTGTTTTACTCCACACCAACCACGGGAGGTTACAACCATAAAGACGTCATTGCAGAATACAAATTGAGCAGTCCGGATCAGGCAGACCCGCAAAGTGAAAGAATCATCCTTTCTGCCGACAAACCTGACGGAAACCACAATGGCGGATGCGTTCAGTTTGGCTGCGACGGCTACTTGTATATTTCCTTCGGTGATGGCGGGGGGCAGGGCGACAAGCACGGCGAATCAGGAAACGGGCAAAACCTCAATACCTGGCTGGGCAAAATCCTGCGTGTAGACGTCAATGCAGACTCAGCATATAAGGTGCCCAAAGACAATCCATTTGCAGGCAGAACTGACGCTAAACCCGAAATATGGGCCTACGGATTCCGCAACCCCTACAGATTTTCTTTTGACAAAGCTTCCGGACAGCTATTTGCCGGTGATGTGGGACAGGACACCTGGGAAGAAGTAGACATCGTAAAAAAAGGAGGCAATTATGGCTGGAGAATCACGGAAGGAACCCATTGCTATAACCCTTCTACCGGATGTGATCTGACAGGAATCACGATGCCTATCGCAGAATATAACCATCGGGACGGCGTAAGTATCACCGGAGGATATGTGTATAACGGTAAACAAATCCCAGTGTTAAAAAGCAAATACCTGTTTGCCGACTGGACCGGAAGAATGTATTACTTACAAAAGAAAGGACTGGCCTGGGAAAGGGGCAAGGTAACCCTGCAGAATATCCCGGAAGATCTTAAAATAACGGGATTCGGTGAAGACCCGTCCGGTGAACTATACATGCTGACTAACCCCGATACCGGTCCTGAAAACACAAAAGGAACAGTCTTTAAAATTGTAAAGAACTAAGTCAGAAATTCTGTTTCCAGAACTATAGTTTCAAAATCAGTGACAGGATATTTACTTTCAATCAGGTAGAGCAGTTTTTCAATAGCCACTCTGCCCATTTCAAATGACCTTTGTTTAACATAGGAAATAGAAGGATGGAGCAGGTCAATGACGTCAGAATTGGAGAAGCCTGCTATATGCATTTCAGAGGCATCGAAATTTAAATTTTTTAATGCCCTGATACATGAAATACTGATCCTGTCACTGCTGATAAAAATAGCATCCGGTTTATCAGTCATGGAAAGCAATTCATTTACAATGCTTTCCACTTCCTGGTAGTCGTTGCCCCCTTTAAGGCAGTTTTTTACCAACTCTGGTCTGAAGGGCAGCCGATGATCATCCAGTGCTTTTCTGTAACCGGACATGCGTTCATTGGTAATGGACAGTTGCGGCGCATTCGCCAGAAGCGCAATCTTTTTACTGCCAACCCTGATCAGGGCCTGAGTGGCATTATAAGCACCACCGAAATTGTCTGAAGTAACCTTAAAAGTGTCAAACTCGTTAATGATCCGGTCAAAGAAAACAATTGGCAGGCCATTATCATGCAGATTTTTCAGAAAGCTGTAATCAGTAGTCCCGGAAGACATAGAGATCAGCAAACCGTCCACTGAGCGCTTTGCTAGGTGATTGGTATTGACAAATTCTCTTTCAGAAGAATCGTGCGTTTGCGTAATGATGGTGTGATAACCCCGCTCATAGGCAATAGACTCAATTCCTGCAATTGCCTGAGAAAAAAAACTATTCGCCAGTTCAGGCACAACGATGCCAATAGAAAAGCTGCGTCCGTTTTTAAGGCTTAGCGCGATCGGGTTCAACTGATAGTTGACCTTAGAGGCGTAGTCCATCACAGTCTTTTTGGTTGCCCCGCTGATCTCATAACCGTCACGGAGTGCTCTGGATACCGTTGATGTCGATAAATTTAATGCAATTGCAATATCTTTAATGGTGACTGGTTTATACATGGCTGTGTATTCAAACCATAAAAGTAATCATTCATGGCCATAATCAATATCCAGCTGATGTTGATATAACAGGCCGGCAAGATTCAATGCCGAGAATCTGGCCTGCTTCATCTTGTTGAGTGAGGGGTCCAGACTAAAGTTCCTCGCCGTACGAAAATCCGTTTTCTCTAAAACAGACCTGACAAAAGTCGCACCCGACAGGTCACAATTGTGAAACACGGCCGCACTTAAATCAGCTTCTTCAAAGTCCGTTTCCTTCAGCGCACAGTCCGTAAATCTGGTCTTCCTGAGTTTAGTGCCATAAAAAGTGGAGTAGTCCAGGTGGCTCTGTTCAAAACAGAAAGAAAACAGGAACTTATTGCATTTTGAAAAATCAATACCCAGTATTTTACAGCCGCTGAATGTAACATCTTTAAATCCGGTACCCGTCACTACAGTAAGTGAAAAGTTGCACTGTTTAAAATGACAGTCCATAAAATCATTGTGGCTCAGGTCACTTTTAGAGAAATCACAGTTGATGAATTCACATTTTATAAATTCCCGGTTCTGCAGTTTTTTTTCAGAATAATTGATACCGGTAAATGTTTTGTCCTGGTGGAGGGTGGTTTCATTCATAGATTATAGACTTAATAGCTTATTTAAGATCTGAGCTTTCTGCTGCGCACTGATGTCATAGACCCCCATATTATCCGCACACCATAGGCCATCAGCCACCAGCATAATGATCAGACTGTTGATACTTTGATCTGCAACAGAAACACCTGAAATATTTTCAGTAACCCAGTTGTCCCACATTTTTTTGTACTGTGTATTGACCAGAGCAGCCTGCATAATGACCTTCATGGTTCTCCTGTAATGAATATCGTCACTCTTTTTGATTACAAAGCGCAGAAAAGCAATACTGGCTATCTCATTGCCCGCTGTTCTTTTTTCTTCCCTGATCCATGCCGTCAGCTCCGCAAGACTCTGGCGCATCAGCTCCTCCAGCAGTTCTTCTTTATTGCGGAAATGATGAATGATTCCGCCTTTGCTCAACCCTGTATGGTCTGCAATGGCCTGGAAAGTAACCTGATGCCAGTCCGCTGATGCACCGATTTCCGCAGCGGCTTCCAGGATCAGCTGTTTGCTTTCTTCCGGAGCTTTCTTCCTTTTATATGGATTTTCCATACCTCAAAGATACCGAACAGTTGGTTTGTTTGCAAATCTTTTATACATTTGCCCCATGTCCCGATATACCATTATCCTGTCCACCGTTATCAGAAATCCGATTGACTTAGAACACATCAGCCAAACCATTTCAGTACTTGGTGATGCATTGGAGTGGTCCATAGATCTTTATGACTGTGACCAGATTCTTAGGGTAGTATGGCATAAAAATGCAAGTGCAGAACTTGTAAAAAAGCTGAAAATACTGGGCGTAAAATCCGCTGTACTGGAAGTTTTTGATGAAAACGGAACCCCCTTAGGATCAGGGGTACAATCTTAAGCGGTACTTTTACTTTATTTCCGGAATATTGTTCGTCAGCAACCAGTCTCTGAACAATTCTATATCTTCAGGGGAATGGTGAGCTATAGATCCGTCTTCCAGTAACATGGAGAAAAAACCGATGGTTTCTTTAAATCTTTTAATCTGGTTTAGTGAAATGTTAAGGTTTGGAAAGTACTTGTTTGAGAGGGTATCGGTCATTACGCTTTATATAAGGTTGATTAAAGGCAAATCTATATAATAAATTCGAAAGTATCTGACTGGTGACATTAAAATTTATTCTCATAGGGAATCAAATCATCATATAAGCCCATGTTTTATTTTTTTATGCGATAACTCTGATTTTTGATCCAGTGGATACAATCATCAATCCATTGCACTTTTGCTTCCTTATTGTTAATCCCGTAACCATGTTTGCCATGCTCATACAGCATCAGCTCTGCCGGAACTTTATGCTGTTGCAAAGCCGCATACAGAAGCAGGCTGTTTTCTACTTTCACGAGTCCGTCATCCATACCATGAGTAAGGTATGCCGGTGATGTAAGTGTGGTTACCTGTAATTCATTTGAGAAAGATTTTACAAGGGTACTGTCAGGATTTTTACCCAGCAGGTTTGCTTTTGATCCCTGATGAGTCAGCCCTTCCTGCATACTGATCACCGGATAAACCAGAACCATAAAGTCAGGCCTCAGACTGATTTTTTTTGGGTTAGCCAATTCAGACGATGTAAAATGTGTACCTGCTGTAGCGGCCAGATGGCCTCCGGCAGAAAAACCCATAATGCCTATCTGATCGGGATTGACCCTGTACTCTTTTGCATGTTCACGTACATACTGGATGGCACGCTGTGCATCAGTGAGCGGAACGACTTCTTTTCGATCCATTGTGTTGTCATTTGGAATTCTATAATCCAGCAGAAACGCTGTTATTCCCGCCTCATTAAGTTTTTTGCAGGGATCCGCACCTTCATAACTGCTCATTCTTACGCCATAACCGCCGCCAGGGCATACTATTACTGCAGCACCATTGCCCCGGCCTTTTGCAGGTTTAAATATGGTTAGTGTTGGTACCTCTCCTCCTCCTTTGGCAAAGGGAATAGCGCCATTTTCATAAAGAGATATCACTTGCTGTGCCCTCACAGAGCAGACCGCAAATACCACTAAAGTAAAAATCAATAATTTTTTCATCAGTTTGTTTTTATTCATTTTTTTCTTTTCGTATTCTGTGTCACAATTACCCGGTTTCATTTATTTAACGATACGCAATATACAAGCAACGAGGGTAATTTTTCAATGGGACAAACCTTCAAGTTACAATTTCTTTGATCCGCTCTTGCCACTTTCAGATCTGTTTGTCATGTTTATTAAGTTAACAGCAGGATAAGTTCAGCGCGGCAATTATTGAAAGCAGGATTCAGAGAGCTGATTACTACAGGTAAAAACCACACAGCGCAAAATCAGGGGTAATTTGATGATATTTAAGGATAATTTTACGACAATATAGATGACATAATGAAGATACCTTTAAATAAAATATTTTAGAATGAAATTTGGAAAAAAGCATCTGTTGGGATTGCTGGTTCTTCCGGGCGTGTTCCTGGCCAATAAAAGTGATCAGATCAGTTCAATGGGAATCCCTTTTGTAAATAATTATTCAGACACTACGGGTAAGTATAAGGACTGGAAGGTAACCGGTGGAAGCCGTGAGAATATTAAGTATGCCAATCTTAAGCAAATTGACACCTCAAACGTCGGCAAACTTGAAGTTGCCTGGGTTTACCATTCAGAGAAAAATGACAATTCCAGATTCGGATCTATTCAGTGTAACCCAATCATCGTCAATAACGTATTGTACGGAGTATCACCGAAGTTAAAACTTTTTGCTATTGACGCTGCAACGGGCAAAGAAAAATGGAATTTCGATCCTGCAGACTCTGCGGATAATAAGAGCTGGAAGCGCAATAGTGTAAATATGAATCGTGGGGTGGCTTACTGGGAAGAAGGGGTTGACAAGCGAATCATATATACTGTTGGTCCCGTTGCATTTGCAGTAAATGCAAATACAGGAAAGCTCGTGTCTTCATTCGGAAAAGATGGAGGAATAGATTTGCGTAAAGGACTGGGAAGGGATGAAAATAAAATTTTTATTGCACCTACATCCCCTGTAATGATCTATAAGAATTTGTTCTTTCTAAGCGGTTACGTTGGAGAAGAAACACCCGGGTATATACGTGCGTTCGATATTAAAACCGGACAGCAAAAATGGGTCTTTCATACCATTCCTCATCCCGGAGAACCTGGTTATGAGACATGGGAAGATAAAACGGCGTATAAACGAATGGGATCTACGAATAGCTGGTCCGGATTTAGTATGGATGAGAAAAGAGGGATTCTGTTTGCCGGAACAGGTAACCCGACAAATGATTTTTATGGAGGTGATCGTTTAGGTAAAGGACTGTATGCAAACTGCGTACTCGCCATTGATGCGGCGACTGGAAAATTAAAATGGCATTTCCAAACTGTTCACCATGATGTATGGGATATGGATATATCCAGTCCTCCGATTCTGACAACAGTAACCCGCAACGGGAAAAAAATAGACGCTGTAGTACAAACCACCAAGACTGGTTTGATTTTCGTTTTTGATAGGGTAACAGGCAAGCCCCTTTTTCCGATAACAGAACGGAAAGTACTTACAGATACCCCGATACCCGGAGAAAAGCTTTGGCCAACACAACCCTTTCCGGTTTTGCCAAAACCTTTTGCAAGGCAAATTTTGACGGAAAATGATCTCAATACGCTGGTAAGCGATTCTTCCTATCAGGATATAAAACGGCGGTTTAAAACCTATCGTTCACAAGGGATCTATACTCCGCCTACGAGGGAGGGGACCATTATTTTTCCAGGCTACGACGGTGGTGGGGAATGGGGGGGACCAGCATTTGACCCTGAATCTAATATTTTGTATGTGAACGCAAATGAAATGGCCTGGGTATTGAATCTGATTGAGAATGAAGCACCCAAAAATGCCGCACGTACCAATTTGGAGGCAGGAGCTGCGCTGTATAATAAAAATTGCATGGTATGCCATGGACCGGAGCGCTTAGGCGCGGGAGATTATCCGTCCATAGTTGGTGCAGGAAAGAAGTATAATCTCAACCAGTTTACGGAACTTCTATCCACCGGCAGAAGAATGATGCCCGGTTTTAATCACCTCACAAAAGAGGAGAAGACTGCAATCGGATCCTTTATACTGGATTTGAAATCAGAACAGGAGAAGCCATATAACGGACCTTCAGAGACCATCACAGAAAAGAAACCCAAACCTTCATTCGGTTCTACCGGTTACAATAAATTTCTGACCAGAGAGGGTTATCCTGCCATCAGCCCGCCATGGGGGACCTTAAATGCCATTGACCTGAATACGGGAAAATATATCTGGAAAATTCCATTAGGTGAATTTGAAGAGTTAAAGAAAAAAGGGATTCCAGCCACAGGAAGGGAGAATTACGGTGGTCCGGTTGTCACCTCCGGAGGATTAATTTTCATTGGGGCTACGGCCGACGGAAAATTCAGGGCCATCAATAAGAAAAATGGCAAAATACTATTTGAAACTGATTTGCCTGCTCCTGGAGTGGCAACGCCGGCAGTATATCAGGTTGATGGTAAGCAGTACGTGGTGATCGCGTGCGGGGGCTCAAAGTGGGGAGGTAAATCAAGCGATGCCTATGTGGCTTTTGCTTTGCCGGGAAAGTAGCTATTGTAACCTATTTTATGTAGAATCCAAAATCTGATCATTTAGAATTCCAATATAAACTCGTTAGATTAAAAAAGAGATTATGAAAATAACATCCAAATACCTGCTGCTGTTATTGGCAGCTGTAGCCTTTATGGCATTTACGAATAAAAATAAACCTGCAAATGTTAAATGGAAAATGGGCATAGCCCTCTATTCTTTCCATCACCATGGACTGGAAAAGGCCCTGACAATGGCTGCACAAAGTGGTGTAAAATATGTGGAGGGTTTTTCATTTTATAACCTTGGACCAGATTTTAAAAATAAGGCTATGGGAGATCTGAATGCAGAAGAAATGGCACATATGCAAAAAATGCTAAAGGATAAAGGGCTTACCATGTCTTCCATGTATGTTGGTGACGCGAATAATGAGGCGGAGTGGAAGAGGTATTTCGAAATTGGACGCAAACTGGAATTAAAATATCTGGTTTGTGAACCAAGAAAGGATCTTCTTGATATGGTGGATAGTTTGGCCGGAGTATATAAAATTAAAGTTGCCATTCACCAGCATATTAAGGGAAACAGTGCTTACTGGCATCCGGATTCAGTTCTTGCAGCAACCAAAGGACATAAGAATATCGGTGCCTGTGCCGATCTTGGACATTGGGTGAGAAGCGGTTTAGACCCTGTTAAATGTTTGGAAACCCTTGCAGGACATATCATCGGAATCCATCTTAAGGATGTGGATAAAGCAGGTAACGATGTTGACCTCGGGACGGGAGCTATTAATTTTTCAGGAGTGATCAAGACACTCAGGAAACAGAAGTTCAATGGCTTCGTAAATGTGGAGTGTGAGCAAAATATGGATGATAACCTTCAGGATGTTAAGGAAGCACTGGATTTTTTCGATTCAAATGCTGACAAGATTAAATAGTGTTAGACATGTTAATCCTTTGCCTATGAATTACTAACAAAGAATTATATTTATTCAGGTTATTACTTTATCTGGCAGACGAGTGCAATGGTTTAGTTTTTAAGGTTCGTTTGCGGATTGTAACTTTGACTGGAATATTTAGTGTTTTTATGTAACGAACAGCATATTGCAGGTAATTTAGATCCGCATGAAAAAAAGCGGTACAATTGAAAAGTGATTAGGGAAATATAATTAAATGTAAATGAGATTATTGAGAACGGAATTAACGCCTTTAATAGATGATCTGATGAAGATTGATTTAAGGGATCAGACTTTCTTATCTTCACCTTTTCACCCTCAGCCAGCCTTTCATTCACACCCGGAACTGGAACTTGTATTTGTTATAGAGGGATTTGGAAAGCGTCTGATTGGAAATACAGTAGAACCCTTTGAAGCTGGAGATATGGTATTCATTGGTTCTAACGTCCCGCATTTATGGCTTAGTGACGCTGTTTTTTACGAAGACAATTCGAACCTTCATTCGAAAGTGATCGTTACTTATTTTAATCCAAAGGCTTTTGTCCAGATATTTGATTCCTTCAAGGAATTTCATTCCATACGGGACATGATCCGCCTATCTTCAAAAGGCATCAGGATTTATGGAGAAACCAGGAATATTATAGCCCGTAATTTGGTTGAGTTATCTGATAAGGAGGGTTTTAAGAAAGTTGAAGGGCTGCTGCAAATTATGAATCTTATCGCTGTATCAGAAGAAAAAAGTTTGATTGTCAATGATGATTCTGGTCATTTTGATGGTCTTTATCCTGATCGTTTGGTGAATGTCATTAAATTCATCAAGAATAATCTTCATGAGCAGATCACCCTTAGTCAGGTGGCTGATATTGCATGTATGACCAGGCAAAGTTTTTGCCGTTTCTTCAGGAAAAGAGTTAAAAAGAGTTTTTCACAGTTTTTAAATGAGCTTCGGATCGCCCATGCAAGAGAATTACTGATCCAGACAGATAAATCAGTTAATGATATTGCCTATCTGTGCGGCTTCAAGTCTAGTTCCCATTTCTGCTATGTTTTTAAAGTACATTCCGGAGAAAGCCCCGTTCAGTATAAGCAATCCATGAAGAGGAAGGAATGATCATCTGGCTGGAAATAAACGCTGTAATGGTGGAGCAAAAAAAGCGGCGAGCGATCATACCGATCTTTCGCCGCCTATCTAAATTAACGCTCTCAGATATAATACGATCTAAGTATCCGTTTATTATCCGGGTTCAAAAAAAACGTACAACTGTGACGTTTTATTGACAGGATAATTTCACAACGCCCGGACTTGCATCAAAGATCAGGTTCAACATGAATCATGATATCCGAAAATCTGGGAAAATTGTTTGTGATATGATCTTTTACCCTGTGTGCAATATCATGACCCTGGTCAACAGAGATGTCTTTATTTACCCAGATGTGGAGATCGGCATGGTTCATTACACCCATTTTACGGATGTGACACTTTTCTACGTATTCAACACCTTCAACTTCAGCCGCCAGTATCCTGACCGACTTATTCAGTTCCGGATCCAGTTCTTCATCAAGGAGTTCACCAATGGCCGGCCGGAATATACGATAAGCGTTGATCAGTATAATTGCTGAAGCCAGCAGCGCAGCCCAGTCATCAGCAGCTTCATATCCTTTTCCACCGAGCAAACCAATTCCAATCCCGATAAAAGCTGCTGCTGAAGTAATGGCGTCACTCCGATGATGGAAAGCATCTGCTTTTACTGCACCACTTCCCAGCTCTTCACCCGTTTTCAGGACATACCTGAACAATATTTCCTTCGTTGCAATGACTATTGCCAAAATGATCAGGGTATATGCTTTGGGTGCGTCATGTGGTGTCGCAATATTATGTATACTTTCCCTCGCGATTACATAAGCTGCAATTGCCAATGCGAGGGCAATTCCTGCGGCAGTGAGCGCTTCGGCCTTTCCGTGGCCATAAGGATGTTCTTTGTCGGCGGGCTTTGCTGACCATTTCAACCCTATCCACAACATTGCCGAGGTAAAAATGTCTGCAGTAGATTCGATGGCATCAGCGATCAGGGCATATGAGTTGCCGAATATGCCACCCAGTGCTTTGATGACGGCAAGTATTGCACTTACAATAATGCCAATTAATGTGGTTTTTAGTCCATTGTTTGAAGACATCGCCTCAGCAGGACTTTCGTTTTCCTGAAAATTCATTAAAAATATAATATTGGATGTACAGCTGCGCTGAAAATAGATACTTTATTAAATTGTGGCTAAGTACAAGGTGGCCTGAAAGTCCCTGAACGCGCAGGATCACCATAAAGATTATTTATTCGGATAGCATGAACAGACAGATTAAAATTACTAACCGTAGTCAGCTCAATAGTGCTGTTGCAGCAGAGGAATACATGAAAACTCTGTGTATCAATTTTCTTGAAAGGCAGCTTCATATCTTCAGCTGAATCATTATCATTTAAATCATGACCGAAGTAATGCATGGAAATAAAAGTAAACAGCGTTAAACCGGAGTCTGACTGCCGGTGAATTTTGAAGTGTTTCAAAAATAAAGGCAGCTTGTCAATCTGGTCCAGTGTCAAAGCATCCGTACCGATCAAGAAAAGCAATATGTAGATAAAAAACCTTTTCACGGGTGCAAAAATAAGATTAATACATCCGTAATTAAATAGTAGTGTAGTTATTTATTGAAACTAACGAAAAATTCAGAACCCGCATTCAAGATAAGAACAGGTGTAATTTTTACAACAGGATAAAGCTTCTCACAGATAAAGTTGCTATCTTTCGGATAAGTGGTGTTTTAGTATTCTGCCCTATGACCTTTAAACTCCGGCCTAAGTATTATATTTTCTTTTACGCGGTTTTATGCTTGTTCATTTCATCGTGTCATAAAAGTGTGGAGCAATTGTCTGATGATTCAGCAAAGGCAGATAGTATTTTGGAACGTACCGATGGCCTGCTGAACAGCGGACAGATCAATAAAGCCATTCGGTATCTTGACTCTGCCTACCGTGCATTTCCTGAAGCCGGACCAATAGATAAATGGAAAAAGTACAGCTGTCTGAATAACTTATACCTCAATTACCAGCTTTCACCTGCAAGAGCAGAAAGGTATACAGACAGTATGTACTTAGTCCTGAAAGGAAGGGAATACGTAAATGCAACCGAATATGCTAAGACACTTTTTGCAAGTGGTAATGTATTCAGGAATCAAAAAAGGTATGATGAAGCTTTCAAACGTTACTATGAGGGACGTAAATTTGCTAAAAAATACCTGGACAGCTGCCAGTTTTCAGAATTCACTAACCGGCTGGGACTGATTCGTTACGCACAGCAGAAGTACCTGAAAGCAATACCCTATTTTAAACAGGCACTGAAGGAAAACAGGCACTGCAATGCAGACTCTAAATTCCCAGACCGGTTTATATTGCCCCAGTCCATATACAATAACATTGCTTTCAGCTATGAGCAGGCTAATCTACCGGACAGCGCTTTGTATTATTACCAGGAGGGCCTGGCTTTTATAGAGCGGATGGCTCCGGAATTCGAAGAAAGAAAGGCATATATTGAAACCGCTAAAGGAGTATTCTATGGAAATCTGGGTGGACAATATGCCGAGCTCAATAATTTTGAGCAGGCAGAAAAATACCTGAAGGAGAGTATCAGGCTCAACGACCGGCCCGGTTATGCCAGGGAAGATGCAAGTTCAGCTAAAAACAAACTTGCTAACATGTATCTCCAGAGCGGTCATATGCATGAGGCCGACAATCTGATCAGACAAATGGAGCTTGATCTGAAAAAGAGAGAAGGTAAAAACGAGGAAAAAGAACTGACGCAGAAACTTTTCCTGCTCCTCAAAAGCCGTTACCATGAAAAGACCGGTAACTGGCCTGAGGCATTTCGCTACCTGCAGCAGTACAATTCCATGAAAGATTCACTGAATGAAGTCGCAGTTGAATTGCGGGGGACAGATATTGACGTCGTTTTTAAACAGTCTGAGCAGCAGTATAAACTGGAAATGGTGAGTAAGGACAATAAGCTGAAGACATTTTATCTGACAGGCGCGATAGTAGTGGCATTAATGATTGTGAGTATTCTGGCAATTGTCTTGTATAATCTGAAACGATCGCGCAGAAATGTAAAAGCACTTAAGGATATAAATGATCAGCTTCAGCAAACGCTGATGGTACTGGAACAAAGTGAAGAAGACAATGCCAGGATGATGCGGGTAGTTGCACATGACCTGCGAAATCCGATAGGCTCGATCACTATGATTGCTTCGCTGATGCTGCACCGGTCCAATCTTGCCAGGGAAGACATGGATTTGCTGGAAATGATGAAACGTTCTTCCAAGGATTGTCTGGATATGGTTGATGACCTGCTGCAACCCAAAGGTAACGATGCCATATTTGAACGAAAGCCAGAAGACTTATTCCGGATTTTACGCTATTGCATTGATCAGCTTACCTTAAAAGCAGGTGAAAAGAGACAGGAAATTATACTGGATGCCAGTCCTCTTATTGCCTCCGTTAATGCGGAAAAAATGTGGCGGGTAGTGAGTAATCTGATCAATAATGCCATTAAATTTAGCCCCGAAGCTACATTTATCGAGGTTTCACTGCGGGAAAAGACTGGTGGAGCAGTAATTGCAGTACAGGATCATGGTATAGGTATTCCTGCTGAACTGAGGGATAAAATCTTTGATATGCCTGCCGAAGCCAGAAGGAAGGGCACTTCAGGAGAAAGCACTTTTGGGCTGGGGCTGGCCATTGCCAAACAAATCGTTAATGCACATCGTGGAACCATCTGGTTTGAGGAAACACCCGGCGGCGGAACAACATTTTATGTGGAATTGCCGCTCAGTGAAGACAACTAAATAGAAGGAGTTTGTTCTAAGGCTAATAATTGAGTACATTTGCAGCGCTTTTGGTTCCTTTCTCCTGTTGAGAGAGGATTAAAAGGGAATACGGTGTGATTCCGTAACTGTCCCGCAGCTGTAAGCTCCAAAACGGTGTTCAAATCGAAGCCACTTTTCCGTTAATCTTAAAAAGATCAGGAATGGGAAGGCAGAATAACCGGGAGTAAGTCAGAAGACCTGCCATTTGCATGATGATTTCATAGCTTTCGGGGATTGAAGCTAGGAGTGAGTGCTTTTTTATTGTATTTCATTTCCTTGATCTAACTGTTTGCTGTGGGTAATACTCACAACAAAAAAATGAGAAGAAACAAGAATGCCTTTGCAGGTGTGAAACATGTTTTTTTTATACACTTTGCCATTATCTGGTTTGGGGTATCTATGCCCTTATTTTCACAGGCACAAAGGGATTCAACGAAGGCTATACAACCGGATTCCCTGGCTGAAGTAAACCAGCTAAAGGAAGTACAGATCAGGAAAATAAAGACCAGCAAAAGACAGACTTCTTCAACCCCGCTTCAAATCCTGTCTGGTAATGACCTGCAAAAGCTCAATAGCCTTTCTGTGGCAGATGCAGTGAGGTTTTTCTCCGGTGTGCAGCTAAAGGATTACGGTGGTATAGGCGGGTTAAAGACGATCAATGTACGCAGCCTGGGCACCAATCATACCGCTGTATTTTATGATGGGGTACAGGTAGGCAATGCGCAGAACGGACAGGTCGATCTGGGTAAGTTTTCGCTGGATAACATAGAAGAGATTGAATTGTATAACGGGCAGAAAAGCTCCATTTTCCAATCTGCCAAGGGTTTTGCATCGGGCAGTTCCTTATACCTGAAATCAAGGCAGCCTGATTTTTCTGATGGCAGTACCCATAAGATCAAAGCCTCATTAAAAGGCGGTTCGTTTGGATTGATCGATCCTTCCCTGTTGTGGCAAAGTAAGATCAGCAATAGTGTTTACAGTTCATTGAGCGCAGAGTATAAAAATGCCAATGGCAGGTACAAGTTCAGGGCGACCAACGGAGTATACGATACTACGGCGGTGAGAAGAGACGGTGACGTGGAAACCATGAGACTGGAGCTGGGCCTGAACGGAGTATTGCCCGACAGCAGTAAGTGGAAGGTCAAACTTTACGGATACAAAGATAACCAGGGCCTGCCCGGTGCAATTGTGAATAATGTGTTCGGGTTTTCACAAAGGATGTGGAACCGGAACCTGTTTGCACAATCCTCTTACGAGAAAACCAGCGGGAAATATAGTTTGCTGGCAATGGCAAAATATGCGAATGATTACCAGCGTTACCTGAATCCGGATATCGTTACCGTAGATGGTTTGCAGGAAAACAATTACCATATGCAGGATGTGTATGTTTCCGTTGCCAATAAACTGGCGATCACTAAATACTGGGATGTGGTACTGTCCGCGGATTATCAGTGGAACGATCTGAAGGCGGACCTTTACCGCTTTTCTTATCCCGTAAGGAATACTATTTTAACGGCACTGGCTACGCAGCTGCATTTTGAGAAGCTGGACATCCAGGCCAATTTACTAAGTACACTTAAATACGACAAGACCCAAAGCGGACCTTCTGATCCGGATAGAAATGAACTGACACCAACCGTGATGGTATCCTGGCAGCCTTTTAACCAAAAGGAATTCAGGCTGCGCTCATTTTACAAGAGCATTTTCCGGATGCCCACTTTCAACGATCTTTATTATACTTCCTACGGATTCACCATTCTGAAACCCGAGTATACTAAACAATATGATTTAGGATTTACTTACATCACGGGCTACGAAAACAAATTGCTGAGCCAGTTTTCGATACAGGCAGATGCCTATTACAATACGGTAAAAGATAAAATTGCTGCGGTACCAAGTAACAACCAGGCCAGGTGGAGCATGGTAAACCTTGGCCTTGTAGAGATCAGAGGGCTTGATGTAAACATTCAGTCTGCATGGCGGTTAAGCACTCTGATCAATCTTACCTCTGGCATCACCTATACCTATCAGCTTGCCGTTGACGCTGGCGGTATGTCACCAAGCTATAAAGATCAGATCCCTTACATACCCGTGCATAGCGGCTCCTTTCTGGCAGCTGCCGATTACAGAAACTTCTCTCTGAATTATAGCTTCATTTACACTGGCGAACGCTATAACCAGAGTACCAACAATGTCTACAATTATGTCAGGCCCTGGTATACGCACGATGCTGCACTGCATTACCGGACCAGTATACACAAAAGGGAAGTAAGTCTTACTGCAGAGGTCAATAACCTGCTCAACCAGGACTATGCAATCATTGAGAATTTTCCAATGCCGGGCCGTTATTATCGTTTTGGATTAACCTATAATTATTCGCTGAAATGAGAATAAATACAATTTTGTTGATTTTGGCGCTGTTTACCCTGTCCTGCCGAAAGGACCTTCAGCCGATTCCTGAACAGCAGGAGGTTATTCTGCCACCGGATCCGGATGCCGCGGTTAAAGGTTTCTATATTGTGAACGAAGGCAATATGAATATGAACAAGGCTTCTCTGGATTACTTCGATTACACCACCGGCATTTACAGAAGAAACATCTACAATAAACAAAATCCATCAGTGGTCAAAGGACTTGGAGATGTGGGGAATGATATTGGGGTTTACGGTTCCAAACTCTACGTGGTAGTTAATGTTTCCAACAAAGTAGAAGTGCTCGATGTACATACCGGAAAGCGCATTAAACAGATCAATATTACCAATTGCAGGTATGTAACCTTTCATAATGGCAAGGCTTATGTAAGTGCCTACCTGGGCACTGTGGGGGATCCCAATGCCCCGAACGGAATTGTCGCAGAAATTGATACGACATCTCTCTCTGAAATCAGGAGAGTGGATGTGGGCAGGCAGCCTGAAGAAATGGCAATAGTCGGGCAAAAACTATACGTCGCCAACTCCGGAGGTTACAGCCCCCAGAAATACGAAAGAACAGTATCCGTGATCGATCTGAGCTCGTTCAGGGTGATCAAAGAAATTGACGTGGCCATCAACCTGCACCGTTTGAAAGCAGACCAGTACGGAGATTTGTATGTAACCTCAAGGGGAGATTACTATGATATTCCATCCAGAATGTTTGTGATTGACACCAGGACAGACCAGGTCAAAAAGACTTTTAATATCGCAGTGAGTAATCTGGTCATTGATGGGGATATCGCCTATTATTATGGCTCTGAATGGAGTTATAACGAAGGCAGATTCACCGTAACCTATGGCATGATCAATGTAAAGGACGAGGTTCTGCTGGATAAGCAGTTCATTACTGACGGTACGGAAAAATCCATCACCATCCCTTATGGTATTGCCGTTCATCCGCTTACCAAAGAGGTCCTGGTTACTGATGCCACCAATTATGTTTCACCCGGTAAACTCTATTGCTTTGATCTGAACGGAAAAAAGAAATGGTCTGTTACCACGGGCGATATTCCCGCCCATTTTGCATTTGTTTATCAATAAATCATCAATATCATATGAAAAAAGTACTATCACTGCTCCTGGTATCCGCAATAGGCCTGAGCGCATGTAAAAAGGATAAAGAAGAAAAAGAAGGGTATACACCAAGGCCGGTTACTGCCGCAAGTAAGAAATTCATCAGTAAAATCTATGAGTATCTGCCTGCCCCCGGTCAGTTCATCAACGAATCTCTGGGCAGCCCTGAAAACGCAGAGAAGCTCGTCGGAGATGCAAGGACAACCCTGGTCTCGCTCGGCGGATTCGGTGGAAGTCTGACCTTTGGCTTTGACCATTCTATAGAAAATATTAATGGCGCAGACCTTGGGATCTATGGCAATCCGCTTACAGGAACCAATGCAGAATGGTCTGAAGCAGGAATCGTCATGGTGATGCAGGACCTGAACAATAACGGAATCCCTGATGACGGCACCTGGTACGAACTGGCGGGCAGTGAGCATGGTAAACCTGAAACCATTAAAAACTATAAGATCACTTATTACAATCCAAAGAATATGACCGATGATGTGAGATGGACCGATAACCAGGGTAAAGAGGGCTATGTATTGAGAAATATTTTCCATAATAAGAAAGAATATTACCCCTCATGGATCAAAGACCAGGATCAGGTCAGTTTTACCGGCACATTATTGAAAAACACCCTGCATGATGGGCCTATTATAACCAACAAGCCATTTGAATGGGGATATGCCGACAATGGTTCAGCAGACTATAAGCAACTGATGGATGATACCGGATCACCCTACAATTCATTTGATATTTCCTGGGCGGTAGATGGCAATGGGAACAAAATTGACCTTCCATACATTGATTTTGTCAAGGTGTATACCGGGCAAAACTCCAACGGCAATCCGTATGAACCTGATAAAACCAATCCAAGATCAAGATATCTGGGAGAGGTTTCTACGGAAATAGGGGGAGCTATCGACCTTAAAATACATTTAAACAAATAAACAAACCATATGAAGAGAGTACTTCTACTTTCAATTTTTTTAGCGAATGCCTGTATACTCAGTTCTTGTAATAAAGATGAACTGAATGATCTGAAAGGTAAATATTCAGATCTTGACACGAGGCTGAAACAACAGCAGGAAGATCTAAAAACCTATAAGGCATTACTGGATGCGCTGAACCTGAAAATATCCGTGAATGCAGTTGAAAACACGGCAGACGGTTATATCATTAAATTATCTGATGACCAGCAGCTGGTTGTTAAAAATGGTTCAAACGGGACTAATGGCACAAACGGCAGTAATGGTATCGCTCCTGAAATTACGATAGGGGCCAACGGCAACTGGTTCGTAAACGGTATAGATACCGGCAAAAAAGCAGAAGCCGCAAGTCCGGAGATTACCATCGGTACCAATGGCAACTGGTTCATCAACGGAGTGGATACAGGTAAAAAAGCAAAAGGTGAGGACGGCAGCAGTGCACCAAGGATTACCAGTATCCTGCATGCCGGAGAAGAAATCATCTTCCTGTTCGATTCAGGAGAATCCATGAAGATTCCATTTATCGGTGATCCTAATCTTATACAGCCTAAAGGAACAACAGGTGTTTATATGCTTTGCGAAGGACTGATGGGTGCCAATAACAGCGCGATCAGTTATTATGACATCAAAACCGGAGTAGCAGTTAAGGATTACTTTAAGCAGGTAAACGGTTATGGATTAGGAGAGACCGCCAATGACCTGAAACGCTATGGCAGTAAAATGTACTGCGTAGTATCTGGTATACAGGGCAGTAAAAACTCATATCTTGAAGTTATCGATGTAGCCACTGGAAAATCACTGAAAAGAATACCATTTTTTGACGCAACTGCAGAATATATGCCTCGTTTTGTAACATTCTACAAAAACAAAGCTTATGTATCCGGTTACGATGGAAAGGTCACCAGAATCGATACCGCATCGCTGAAAATTGAAATGAGGGTGGCTGTCGGTGGGGCACTGGAAGGCCTCGCTGTGGCAAATGGCAAATTGTATGTGACCAATTCTGATCACCCATTGCACCCGAATGCAAAGAAAAATGTGGTTTCTGTAGTTGATCTGCCTTCGCTGCAAAAAATGTACGAGGTGGAGGTAGGTTATAACCCTGTAAAGATTACTGCCGCAGGAAACGGAGATTTATTGGTGGTTTCATGGGGTAACTATGGAGACATCGATCCCAGCCTTACCCGGATCAGCAGCCGCACAGATGATGTTTTGAAAACCTATCCTTATAACGTAGGACCAATGGCTGCCAATGGCAATACCCTCTACCTTTCTATGAACTGGGGTTCTTCATTTAAATCCTTAAATCTGACCACAGATGTACTGAGTGCTGAGTTTATAGCGGATGGCACCGAAGTGTTTACTAATTATGGCGTTACGGTAAATCCACAGA